>Ga0136643_10007239_pt1 | contig 16020 bp, 9 predicted proteins | sample TergutLab28metaG_FD_96883 | JGI IMG/M metagenome (GOLD analysis project Ga0136643, IMG submission 96883) | Labiotermes labralis P1 segment gut microbial communities from Petit-Saut dam, French Guiana - Lab288 P1 (version 3) (version 3) | ecosystem: Host-associated > Arthropoda: Insects >... | reverse complement strand
TTTGACGTTTTGCTGACCGTGCATCTCAGTATATTTATCTCAGTAATTAACCAACTTGATGCACAAAATTTTTGTTTTACAATAAGTTTATTTCATGCCTCTACATGTTTCGAGCACATGGGCTCGAAACATGTAGATGGATGAAATAAACTTATTGTAAAACACAAATTTTGTGCATCAAGTTGGTTAATTACTGAGATAAATGCGTTACTTATCGTCAAAAACATCTCTATACCCAAACTCCTTGTTAAAACTACGCAGGACTAGAGGAAAATATGGTGGCGTTTGCATATGAGTAAGTTATGATACGTACATACACACGAAACACCACTACTTTCGTCTCCGGTTATGAACGTCTGACCACATACGCAAAATAACACGAGGGGCCCAACGTACACCTTTCCTACTACACGATGTGGCAATACTCAAGAAAGGCGACTTTAATGGGGACAAATCATAAGGAATTCAGTAATGAAATGGGTGCACCAGTACTGTGGTTTGTTAGGTCAATTTAAAACAAAACATAATTTCGTCTTATCCAAATACGTAACACCGCAACACCTTCGCCTCTGAAAAAACAAAAATAATTCCATACATTATACACCTGTAGTAAACAACTTACAATTATTGAAAGGGTTTTCATTACACTTCGTGAATATGAATGAGACAATTATGTCAGTGTATAAAAATAAACATCATCCTGCACTGGATCAAGCCAGGTAACACGTCGGCTGGTCTATACCGTCGGCGAAGTAAGGGTTGACAGCTCGAAAAGTATCCAATTGCAGGGATCGAGCGACGACTGACTTTAGATTAAACCTGATCGTTGGAGATGAAACGATGGCACGTAATCACCTACCCCACGCTTTAACTGTGGGGCAGTCCGTCTTATGGTGTAACGTACAGATGTCGGTGACACGTAATCACAAAATGAAAACATGTACTTTTTAATGAGTGCCAACAATAACCGAATGCCTTCATAAGTGGCTGTAAATTGTAACTGGAACATGCGATCTACTTAATATTTACTAACTGAAATACAGATAACGCGTATTTATGTGCACTCGTAAAGTGATATTCACTTTTTAACAGTCAGTTTCACCCCCCCCCTCACTTATCAGTAGCCTGAGTATTCTCAGCTTCTCCGTCAGACTGTGTTCTAGCGAAGTAAGGATATTTGTACTCCAGCATTTTTTTCCAAAAGACACAAAAATATTATCAACATCCCCACATATCACATCAACACACCCGTTTTCACACACACAGAACACGTCATTGATAACACAACTTCCCTGCTCTGTGTAATTTGTACATTGTTTACAGTATACTAAATACAATCCAACATATTACAATGAGAGTAGTTCTACAATTTCATCTTATCCAAATACATAACACCGCAACACCTTCGTCTCTCAAAAAAAAAAATAAAATGACTGCTTCCATACAGGAAACACATACATTCCTCATATTTCATTATATTATATTATTGCTAACATAAAACACCACTTGTCACAAGCTACATAACCTCAACAAACAAACATACATCTAACCCAGCAACATCTGTGTGCAATGCTTAACTCAGATGTTATTAACTAAATTAGCTGAATAATACGTGTATATTGTCTTTACACAATGGTCTACAGCCCTGCCATATAATCAAAGCAATATCAAGTGAATCACTAAAATTTATCAACCAACGAATGCACATATAATTTCACATAAAACACTCCGACATGTTTCGGTCTTGTCAGATCATCATCAGGGAGCTTAGTTCCTTGCTCAAGTTATATTATGGTATTCACAATTCAATTGGTATTTGCAAACGGGGTATTGTGGCGTCTTACGCACACCTAGCCACTTCTCCACAACACATTCCTACACAACATAATATGCTGCCACAATACCCCGTTTGCAAATACCAATTTAATTGTGAATACTATAACTTTAGCAAGGAACTAAGCTCCCTGATGATGATCTGACAAGACCGAAACATGTCGGAGTGTTTTAAAGTGTTTTAGAAGTGTTTTATGTGAAATTATATGTGCATTCGTTGGTTGATAAATTGAAGCGATTCTACAAAAATGCACGGTGCTACACTAAGATTTATAATATCGAGTGAGTTAAACATTTGTTGCAGGTTAAGCCTGCAACATAAGTTAGCACATTTATGAGTTTCAAATAAAACAACACGAAAAAAATTTACTTTTGAGTGAAATAAAGCGTGTTTCGAAGTAGTTATCGAACACTTCCATAACTTTCTCCAACTGTTCCAGTTCCTTCTCCAGCGTACATTCCATTGCCTCCAGTCGTCGAGCGATTCTCTTCGTACACAACACGAGTATTATAATCAGCGATAGTGACAAACGTCTTGGAATGGAGAGGACTGGAGAGAAGTAGGAACGTACCAGACTTAACCGTCACCCCTACCAGTCACGAGACTTCATTCTGTGGCCTCGGTTTGTCTTCGTGACACCTTTATTTAACCTATACAAACAGTTCTGCAATGTCTTAAACTGTCAAAATACGATACTGTTGACATTCATTATCATGGAGAAATAAATAAGACAGAGGGTAATCCAAAAGTAACGCATCCAAAACCCAGTGCCTGTCACGGAAACGTTGATATTTCATCCGGCACATCAAAAAATGCACGCAAGTTCAGGTAACGAGGAGTTCCACAAGCAACGTGTTGCACTTTTGCGGTTCTGGAAACAGACGTCCTTTCGCCTCAGATGCGCACACACGTCTGGCACAGGCTTCAGGCAATTCAGGCAAGTTACAACCCCGGAGTTGTGTGCAGTCACGAACACTACACAAGCCGCAATTCAGATTCTTCAGACCCAAATGAAGCAATTTATAGAGGGTTACTTAACCATTATTCACGCCAACTAAGAGTGTAGGCCAAGTTATTGCTCGTGTGCTTTTTCTGTTATCTGCCGTGATACAGAAAACAGCTGGTATTACTTATACTCAGCATCGTCGTCAAAGGCACTAAGAAAGCGAAGAGTGCAGTCACAGCGCAAAGTCTGATTTCGAGGAATCAGTAAGACAAAAGTGTTCTCTTTTTCTAAGCGTGCCGACGCGGTGCAGTCACTACACTACGTGCATTAACCTTTTGGCGCCGGAATTATTTTTTTAATTTTAGTACACCCTGTATATAAAATGTGAATAATACAGGAACCAAATACATTAGAATTATGAAACAAGCTGCATTTTGAAGAGAAAAGAAACTGAGAGTATATACCATGTTTAAAATATTCAGTACCTATATTTGTCGAATAAATATATAAAATGCTACTTTAGAGGTTAGCGGTGCGGTACGACCACTATAGTTGACATTAGGCATCTAAAGGTTAAAGACATGGGTGGGAAGCTACAGGCACCAATCAGCCATTCTGTGCCTGGTATATTTCCCGTCGTTTTGATAGCCCCAATCATGAGGTTCGTCATCCCCGTTGTGTTCTATGAAATAACTAATGTACAGTGTGTGTACTCGTCTAACATAACTATATTTATTAGTAGAATATAAAGAGTTTTCTACATAAGGTACAACTACATGTTTCGGCGCTTGTTAATGGCCATCTTCAGGTTGTACATGAGATACTTGTTAAGCAGTTATACAAAACATACTTCGGCTGTTTATATGGGGCAGGGAGGGGTTAAAGTGGGCACGAGACCTCGTATCTGTCTAAAGGACGGGCGGTGTGGGTTACATGAGGGGTCCATGCTGTTACCAAGCTATGTCTAAGCTTATTACAGTTTTGTATAACTGCTTAATAAGTATCTCATGTACAACCTGCAGATGGCCATTAACAAGCGCCGAAACATGTAGTTGTACCTTGACACCCAGATTACACAGCGTCAAATGAATGATTGCAAACCACGCGCAAGGAAGAGACAGTGAACGACTTTGAGGCACTACAATGGACGGATCAAGGAAAACAATGGAAATGAAACGGATTTAAGATAGTCTATTGCCGGACCGAGACTTGTATCTGAGACACACTAAATACGACGCACGTGTGGCCATTCTGTGTCGAGCGAAAGACCAATTATAAGCCTAACGGTTTCAAAAGAACAATTTTCCGACTGCTTCGGAATTGTTACAAATTAATTTCCAGTAACTATAATAATATACCACATAAAATATCATGGTAGCTCAATGAGCCCTAAGACTACAATACGATTGTAAGAGCAGAGATTATACAGAAAAATGTTACTGGTTTCTAACAGACGGTTTCACAAACTATGTACAAAACGTCAATATTACTAAACCACAGATTAGTGTTTAAATTATTTATATAAACAAAGGGACAGACCTACAAATCAAGTACACTACATATGAAAAATATATATTGAAACAATATTGCAAAATAATTGTGTTATATTATAATCTTTGTCAGTTATTTCCCGGCTTCCAATGCTTTCAAATTTCTATGATTTTGCATTACGGTGTTTGTTAAATAAAATGTCTATTAGCTACGTGCTGTAATTACACATATATAACTAAATACAACCTTTTCTTACACTTTCTCAAACACTAACACCTCCTATCTACTTCCCACAATGGGTAAGGCTTCTTAAAAGGTACAGATGTCACATTATCCATGTTTATGCTATAAGAGCATAGGAGTATTATAATCTATGAGTGGATCATAAATGATCTTTGGTCTTTTTGACATCAGACACACAGACAAATATTTGCAGCACATGATTCAAATGCCAAGATGTTATGGAGGCATGAGAAATAAATTGTAGCGACCACACCACTACGCGTGCAGTACCTGAAAGAGACAATGACTTTACATTACTCTGCGACAGGCCTACGAGACCACATAGGCCTCTAAGCAGAGAGCATCGAGAATATTGTGCTATACCTTTGCGCCCATTTATTTTCGGCTTGGATTTTAACAACGCACTGGAAAAAATTCCCAGACTTTAAACCCGAACCAGATAAATCTGCCGCGTTCTGCGCAAGAGAAAGTTTACACGTGAAGCAGTGGACAGGGAAGTGAGATAAACAAGTACCGATCGTCAGGCACTGCTCCTAATATGTAATTAAAGGTTTTTCATTACACGACGCTGCGTACGCCTTCCATTAAGTGCTGAACTAGCCAAGGTCTGCTCACTTTTACCAGAATGTTCGTGGCGACATCATGTGAAAACCCCACAGAAGAATCCAAATGTGATTGGAAACTAAGCTCGAGATGTTGTTACAGAAATGTACATTCCAGCAGGATATTGGCTGTTCGTCAATAGTAAGGGACATAACCACCACGTCTGCTAGTTACTATGGCTCTGTATTCTTTGTGGAGCGTATTTACACGTACTATGGCGGAACCCAATTTCCTCCGAGGTTGGAGTTGACAACGACACACTGTAAGCTGCGAGGTCCTTTAATTAACTTTAAATAAGGGAAGGATTTTTTCAAGCATTTTCACTGTGACTAAAGGTACAGTACACAGAAACTGCGGTGATAAAAAAAAGAGTGGACATGATAAAGTGGTGCGTACAGCTTGATCTGCATCTTCTGCATCGCGACGAGACAATTTGGAGCAATACACGTCCAGAGGCATTTCGGCCACATTTTAAACGACCACCACAACGTACTCAGTATCTAACACAAGATTTCCAACGTCTACAAATCATCTCTAACATTCTACTTGAAAATGTAAGAAGATATATATATATATATATATATATAGGTTAACAACGGTCGACTTTATACCAGCCAAAAGGATTAGTAGTTACAAGAAACTGAAAAACGTAAAGTCGATAGTGATACAGCCAAAAGGATTAGTAGTTACAATAAACTGAAAAACGTAAAGTCGATAGTGATAATGTAGTTGAAGAGACTACTAGATACAGGAAAACACGAAGAGACCATACAGATATAATTCATATATAAAGGTGGTTGAAAATGGCTTGGATTTATATACACGGAGGGGAGAAAAGAATTTATTGGGTTCACAGGCATCAAGTTGCCTAAATCGTAAATAAAGGAAGATGACAATGATCATAATAGCTGATGACTCATATATGCAAAAACAAATTGTTATAAAGATGAGTGAACTAAAAAATTAAATCACAGAAAACACGGTCCCCCCAGCATGGGTCAACGGTAATATAGGCCTACCCATAAAAAACAGATTGTATTAAATATTTGAAACATTTTATTTATGCCTGTAAACAATGTAATTCCATATAAAATATTGTAATTATAATTTTTAAAAGTATATTCATTAGGAACAAACTGTATTTTAAACAGGCAAAGTTCAATGACACCCACAACCATATATTACAACAAGGGGGAGCAAACAGCTTTCGGTTTTATAATTTTAATTTACATTAACTTTGACCGGCTGTAATAAGTGTACTTGAGGCGCCTCTCGAATCCCTCATGCAACAGAAGAGCTCCACGAAAACGGGCAGTAAGTCTCACTTTAAAGGAATCTTTGCAATGTCACAGCTGACATAGCCAAGACTCACATGTGCCGGGGGCTTCCTGCCCGCTGGTGGTGGCGGATGTGGTTGTGGTAGTGGTGGTGGTGGTGGTGGTTGTGGTAGTGGTGATGGTGGTGGTGGGGGTGGTGGTGTTGGGGGGGGGGGGGGCGGCGGGGGCGGTGGTGGTGGTGGTGGCGGCGACGGTAACAATTATGATAATCACAATCGACCACGTAGTGGAAGTTCGGGACTCACTCACAAAAGCATCCAGAAAGAAGGCAGTGACAGAGAAAGAAGAAACATTACTACAAGGATCTCTATACATAAATAACATATTGTTCTAGGAAAATAGCTGAAACTACAAGGCTACCAACAGCACCAACTAATGGTGTTATCCTCCTTGGTATATGAACCCGGTTTATCTCGACAATAACAGAGAACCTTATTCATAAAAAATAAAAGTTTGTTCTCCTCCAGATATACCACCCTACAAACGAGCATGCGCCATCCTGTGAGCTGTGGCATGACCGGCTCTACAGTATATTTTTTTTACATTATCTCATAAACGGCACGATTTCGAAAAGAAAGTTACTGAATGTAAAATGTGTGTTTTGATTTTCTCTACAAATTTCGTCTGAAACATTTCTCATTATAAGAATAACGGACCGAGATATGATCAAAAATGTACATTGGTCTTAATGTAAAGTAACAGTTGTTCTTGTCCGATTTTACTGAAATTTGAATTTTTTTGACATATTTCGAAAAATATTCAAATATCAAATTTCATGAACATCCGTCCAGTGGGAGCCGAGTTGTTCCATGCGGACGGACAGAAATGACGAAGCTAATAGTCGCTTTTAGCAATTTTGTGAGTGCGCCTAAAAAAGATGCCAAATTACACGTACGTCGGGTTTCCTGACGCAAGTAATATCACTAGCATAATTTTATTTTCTACACAGCAGAAGCTGGAAACTACCTCATACAAGCAAAACCACATTCCACATACGCGCTAAATTGAATAGTGCGTAAGATCCATAAATTCTAAAGAATAAACAAGGTAGAACTTCATGTATGAATTCTTGCATGATACAAAGATATACTAATAAAGAACATCTTAAAATACAACTTATGTTTTTTGCCAGTTAACACAAATGTGCCTAAAGCAATAATTGTCACATGTGTTGTACGAGTATTTATGACAAAATCTCATCAAGTTTAATGGAATTACATGCATCAATTAAGCGGTAGTAGTTTAAAATGCATAACGGTTTCAACTGTGCGAGGTTAAAGACAAACGTAAATGTTATACTTTCCTTATGCCTGACAGATTACGGCGTGATAGAAACTTTCATTACAGCGTCTAATATATAGAAAAGTAAATAAATAAATAAACCTACAAATTAATATCCTAAAATGAGCCACTTTCATATCACGAGGTGTATCGATATGCCTTACTTACATATGTCTGTACGTACATTAAATGTTGAATTACTCGACATGTCCGAACCTTACCAGCTGCTCAGACAACCTTACTTCCAGCTGGAATATCGGCGGAGGAACTTTTCTGGCTTTGGTGTAGATCTGATAGGCATTTAGGTACAATAACAATACAGCTTGAGTTCAGCATCGTCGACACAGGTACTCTGGTTGCCGTAACTGGTGATCCTACTGACATCTCCCTTCAAATGAAAGGCTCCATTTGAACGACGCACGGTAGCTTCGAACACTGCACCCCCAGGGAAAGTGTCGAATGTCACGATAAAGTCCTCATGCGATACCATCTGCACCTCCCGTTGAACACTGATGACGTGGTCTAGCGTCAGTTCCGCACAGGACGCAGAGACGTTCACCGCCTTCTTCAACTTTGAATTTATTTCTGACAACACCTGAAGAGCGATGGCCTGCGATGTTTTGCCTTTGATCGGCATTTGTCTGTACTTGTTACAAGTGCACCAATTGGCTGTGATGCCGGCGTCTTCACAATCTCTCTCTGCAGGTACTTCAGAAAATAGACTAACACACTTTGGGCACCCCGGACATCCTTCGGGGATCCACTTTATATCATCCTGCCTTGACCTTGCGAGGATTTCCCTGAGAGTCAAATGCAAATCAAAAGGAGACGTCAGACGATTTCGGCTTGTTTTTAAATTTATAATAAACTCCGGATGTTTTTGTTTAAACCACTCAGGAACCCAAATGTAAATAAAAGGCAGGCGTTCCTCGAACCAGCCAATGGAGGTTCTCCGAATGTCTCCCCACCGCATTCCGTGGTCGCTGAGAAATATAACGAAAGTCGTGTTAAAAGCCCCGGTCTCGTTCAGCTGGTGGAAGAACTCAGCAACTCTCTCATCAACTGTTGCAGGAATGGCATTGCTACTGTGGCTGAAATTGTTGATCCAACATACCCCAAAGTACAAGGCACTTTTAAAGACAGTGGAGAAGTCTGTAATGTATCGCAATATATGCTCACTAGTAGGAGTGGGACCCAGGCACACGTTAAGAGAGTCTCGCTTCTTAACTGGCAGTTCATCCTCGGAAGCAAGTAAAAACGGTCGAATGTAGTAATCAGTTGGAGGTACGACGAACCCAGTCTTGTGGTAGTTAAATGTACTCCCTGCTGGCTCGTCTTCCGCATAAGCAGTGACATAACCGAGGTTTGAGAATTCTCGCCAGATAAATGGACAATTGTCGAACTTTTCGTAACGCGAGGCCCAACACTGCTTCTTCAGCTGGTCCTGACTGAGACCCATCAGAATGGCCGCAAGGTTTGGCAAGGTATTCTCGCCTACCTTATTGTAACCAAGCAGTTCAAGCCAACCATTATGTCTGAGATAATGCACCGTCTTAGGCATAGTGCGTAGTAGGCTAAGGCGTGAGACAGAGTCCAATCCCAGTACAAGAATACTAAGTCGCTTTTTATCAACAAGACTTCTTTCAGAATTATATTTATTTAATTTCAATTTAACCTCTCTTTTCATTGGCACCACGGCATGCGTATTTTTGTATACATTTCTCTTCGTTCCACGTTTAGTCGTTTTGAAGCAGCGGACTAGGATGAATTCTTCTTCTGAATTCAGGACCACTTCTGTGTCGAAATCTGAACATTTACTCACAGTGTAGTAATTGTCGGCGTTGCGATTGTATTCCTTGCCAGCTGTACCATTGCCCCTAGTGATTACAGAGTAGCAACAATAAACATTTTCAGGGTGAACGGCGTAATGAGACATCGCGCTAGTGTTCAACCGCAACAGATACATGTGCGCGGTCTCAGGAACTGTTGTGATGTACGTAAGAGGAGGCTTATTGGAACAGACAATCGGTTTCGCACGAGTTGCGAACTTACGGATGGATTCATCGAAAGGATCAAAGTCAGGAATCTGACATTTATTACTCCACACCAAGTGAAACTCGGAGCTGACTGCAGATCCAGTGTCGTCGTCACTCGTAGCCAGATGAAAAAGGCGATCTATATTGAACGTATCTTGGACGACAGTGCACGAGAAGTACAAGCCAATGAGCGAAATTCCGACCACTATAGCCAGTCTTCCTCGGAACACTTTCCTGCCTCCACTTCTTCGTGGCTTCAAATCCATCCTTCAGGAGGCGTCCCTGGCAGTAGTTCGTCTCTGCAATGAGGTTCGAATTTTTATAATCTACCCACAAGACAAAAACGTGCGTAACAAAAATGTAAGCATACAGAAATATCGATGATTTTGCCTTGCGCTGTTCCTACGAGCGCATCTTTAATCTCGGAACTCATCACGTCAGTTGTCGCGGAAACTTATCGCATAAGCAGGATGCGTATGCGATAAAGTCCCCAGGACAACTGCCGTGCTGAGACCAGGAATTACATAAAAACTTACGTTCTGTATTAGGGACGCACGCTACCCCCTATGTGTTGGCCTACCGCGCTCCACTACTGATCCAGTACAAATAACACAACGGTTCTGATTGCATCCATTACTGTAGTCAGTAACTGTGGTGGACAAAGTGGCACCAGCACAGGCACGTACATACGCACGTACTTCGGGTTCTCCCCGTCAATTATCATTTTACTAATGGTCCATATTTATTCATCTATGAAGCTGGGGATGAACAACGGGTCGACAAGGTTCGTCGTTCCAAGGACACAGTCTTGCATGGCCACAACAGAACCAAAAGACTAATAACGCGCAACACCTTCAACTGACCTTTTCCTACTCGAACGGGATCGGCTTTGGCTGTGAATCAGAAAAGGCGGCAAAATCCAACATGCGAAGCTCCTGACGCCCTAACGAATGAAGTAAGTAAAGAAGGCATAGGCAATGGGATAAAACTGGCACTGTACCCATGCATTTCATGAAGGTATCCAGGGAGAGTAGGAATAAACGCCCACATATTCTTAACTTCTTAATTCGATATACGTGGGTTCAACTTTACTCTTCGACCGCGTTATCACAACGATCTGTTGGACCGGAGTTTATGTGGACTCACGAAACTGACTATACATGACCAATTTGATGTATGTTTGTCCGTGAATCGTTAAAATTTGCGTGACAAATTTGGTGTAACTCCCTGTAACTAATTTAACCGACATTCAAGGAATATTTTTGACACGTAACATACGGTAGGATAGGATCTACGTTATGATATAATGTCAAGCATTTCATGAAATTAACCCACAAATCCTAAATAAACATGAAATAATTTAACTAAATTTATCAGCGACATTATAGGTGGGTACCAGAGAAGCGTCGTTGCATCTGCCGTACACCGTCGTCATCCAACACTATCCCTGTGTATCGTGTCTCTGAGAGATGACGTCAGAGACAGGCGCTGGAAGAGCACAGCAACAACCGCTCCGATAAATGAACTTGGCAGCGTACTAACAATATCATTCCCACTGATTTGAAGGCATAAGAAACCAATATATTAGGCCTTAGAGATAAGACTGATCACCTTCCCTCATCAGTTTATCTACATCCTCTACATTTTATAGAACCCATCCCGTTGTGTTATAGTACTAACAAAAATGTCGTTAAGTCAAAACACAACAATATATTCAATATTGTGAAGTTTGTTGCATGTTTCGGTTACAAGTAACCATCATCAGGCATACATTTCAATACATGGACATGACATGTTCAGTGCTACAGTATGAGATACCAGATTGTTTAAATTTGCTGTGTAGAATTCCAGACATTTAGATTAATAAACTGTTCAATATTTTGATATCTTGACACATTTATTATCTGAAATATATATGAACCTATCAATGTAGGTCTACTAGTTAAAATTTAAAAATCTGAAAAACTTCAACACTCAGCATTTATGCGTTTCGAAAGACTGAGGCACTTATCGATTATATACATATATGAGAATTTAAAACACTTTTAACACTTTGGTCATGTTCTTCTGTTCCTTAAATTTGGATTTATAAATTTAAGTAACATTACTAAACTACTACATATTAGCCTGATGATGCAAATTGTTGCCACAATAAAAAGTACCAAACTACAGTTGCTAACGGTTTGTATTTTTATTTATTAACCAAGGAACTCGATTACTTTGCACGCTCGCCGGTGATGATAAGGGCGTACAGAACGCGTGAAAACATCCTTAAACAATGGACGATGTATTTGACCGCAACAACGTATATTACAGAAATACACATTATGCAACGGCGCAAGAAGGCCTGAGAATATCTCACCAGCATATAGTAGATCCACTGCGATCTTAAAACTTCATAAATAGGATACAAAGTCGTACTAGAAACATCACTACATCACTACCAAGACGTTCTTGGGTTCACTACTTCGGATCCCGATAAGCTAGCCGTCTTCTCGGTAAAACCTTTGGTTAACCCTTGTTTTATCTTCTGATAACAAACACAGTCGTTAATTTGATTAAAACAGAAACATTCGATTATGGTAAACTGCACACGAGAATAAATCTCCGTTCTCGCACTCGACAGGAAGGACACTGCGACATCAAGAGGTACGTGTACCCCTACGGGAAAAGAGGGAAACACTCTGTTGAGCATACCAGAGTGCGTGACGATGGGCAGCTGTTATATAATTTGTTATTTTTTATATACAGGTGTTACATGTGTTAATTACAGGTGTTAATTAACTGTTATCCACAGGTATTATACATTATATTTAGGTACTACTACGTACCTCGGGGGTAATGTGTGGTAATGGTGTATGAAAGAGTAGGTGTTTACATGTATACTTATAGGAAATATTATGTACACAGACGTACAGTCATATATGTACGACAGTAATTGCAGTAAGCAGTTTTGACAAGTTCATTTTATAAATGTTGTAACAGTGTGCTTTCATAATATTTCCAAAGACTTAAAATCCAAACCAGACGATAACTGTCAGACAGGAAGGGAACAGGCACGTATCCACTTTATTGTTATTGCAGCTGAACTCCGACCCGGAATGGTAGTCTAAACCCCCTGACCGGATACTGTATTTCTGTTCCCTAAACTTTTCTTCTTAAATGGGAGCTGAGTAAATCACGCTTCCCTAAAAACATTTCTTTTAGTTGGAGTTGGAATATTATTTTTAATTAGAACCCTTGTAAATCCTTGTAAGCCATGGCGGTGTTTGAGCCTGACTGTGTAATTATTATATTCAGTTTTAAGTACTTGTTCCCAAGCCTGACACGGCACTCTTAATCTGGACGTTCAGCCGACTAGATCTGTCTGTACTCCGGGGAGTCAACTTAATAAATTCTTTTGTTTCGCCTCAACGATTGTACTATCTACTACCCAAAGAATCACACCCATTGCTTCCGCTCGGCAATATTCCTCAGTACCTATCCAGGTGGAAACACATAAATTGTTAGTTACCAACCTGCAGATACAACACAGCAGAGCATGACAACACTCGCCACAGCTGTCCGTACTGCATCAGGATGTGCAGTATCGTGGAATATTGCCGGGATATTATTCGGCCACTTTAAATTTGCCGGCTTGTGTCTTGCTGATGTATTTAATTGATTGTAACTACCGAAAGGGCTGGGCGTAGGGCACTAAGCTTCCGGCATATATTCTGTTAAACAACACATCAAACCGCGTTGGATATAGGTGGATTCGTTGGAACTATTTAGGAGACATCTGAATCACATAAGAATATAACTTGCAGACATTGATTGTGTGGAAGGGAGATGTATTCTACAGATTAGTCAAAGTTATCTAACGATGGAAGGCGAATGGGACTCCGCACATGGTTAGACGATTAATGAGTAAAGCACCAAGAATGGGAACTGATAAAACAGAGGCAGCCGCGGCCTCATTTTGGTACTATACCGACATCTGCCGGACGAACTGAGAAAAACTACAACGGGCGGCACACAGCCGAGATTTGTACACGGAACGTCCAGAACCCGAGGCAGGAGTGATGTCCACTGGCCCTCGATATTCCATAGTATCGAATCCAGTGGCTGACTTCAGTGTCACTGGCACTGAAAATTCAGGTTCTGCTTTCAGAGAGTCAGTTTCGATGAGAGGTGCAAAGAAATAGCTCAGTTTCGTGTTTAATGGCGTACTTCGGTTAGGTGTGTTGAACCTTCGGATTCCGTTTATCACAGATTATTAAATATTTTTGTATTTGAAGCGAAACAGTGAACCAGGTGATACGACAGACAGCAAAACGACGGACAGATTAACGACACAGGTTACATAATGGCGGTACGGAATTTTCTTCGAGGTAAACCTCAGTCACAATCAAACTGCACAATGAACACACTGTGTTATGCAATGCTAACACATTCACTGCCAGGTTTTAGATCAAAATATAAACGTCTCGGCTCACACGTCATGACAGATGCCCTGAAGCCCTTTCTATTTTAAAGACCAACACATCAAATGCATTTTTAAAATAGGGAAATATTTCGAAGATTGTGACTTTCTGGGATGTGCCGATGTCGTTTGAGTGAGAGGCACTCTCCCCCCAAACAGACATCCTGTACTTTGGTCAAAGGAGGCCTACATGTAAAAATAAACACACTCGTGTTCAGGTTACAACATGTTTACTAATCATTACGGTCCAACAGTCTGCATTTCTGCTTCGTATGCAGGCACTGCCGGGATAAAATCTTGGCCTAGGCACCGGTTATAAAGACTGAAGTGATTCACAGTTGATCTCAGTCTAACCAGAGAAGTGTTTTGATTGTTGTCGCTCACCTGAAATCCCACAACCATCGATTCATCCCATATTATTTATAATTCATTATTCATGAATACTTCTAGCATTCGACGCTATATGGCAGGGGTAGTCAGCCAGACGAACTTCGCGAGCTGCACTTTAGGAGGCAATTCAAGAAGACATGCATTAATAAAATACAACATTTTTTCCTGATTTGATGGCTTCGTATTTATATTCCTTCGTCTAGAGTACTTGTTAAATATAATTCCGTTTTGTTGAGAAAATCTTTCAAAATACCCCTCACGGGCAGCCTAGTGTGCATGTAAACTACCTGAATATCACGTTTACGGCAACATTCCCATATGCGCTAGTGTCAACACTACTTTCTACTCTGAACTCCTGTCAACGTCATTACATAAACAAATGAATACAGAGATAAATCACGCGTTACTAGAAATGGATTCAGTAGAGGAAAATACCATTGTCCCATATCAATATTTGTTTAAATCAAAGGATATTCATTCAATGGAGTAACGATAAATTTGTGTTGCTCTCTGTGAATGCCAAGAGAGTATGCAACTAGGTACTATATGGAGGTGAGTGCTTAGCTTTACGCCCCGCTTGCCTTACCCCCTGGAAACAGCCCTGGCACCCACTGAATATAGGGATGGGTGAGGCAGAAAGCCGGTCTGAGTGCCGTGGAGAAAATCAACGTATCCTCCATCTCTGTAATCGAACATTCAGATTTATAGCAACTACTCTAATGAGATCTTCCCTCTTCTGAGATGTTACGCGGCGAATATCAGTAGTTCGTTGCCGACGTTTCGGGACAACCTGACGGTTCCATCTTCAAGTGTCAAGCAGGCCTTGACATTTGTAGATGGGTTGTCCCGAAACGTCGGTAACGAACTACCAATATACATTGCGTGACATGCCAGAAGAGCAAGATCTCATTTGCACTCCGGCGGAAGCCTGAAATGGCTGTTGCAATATTTCTAACACGAGTTGTGAATATGAAATATTGCAGACAATGGGTTTTCCAGCTGATAGGGAAAGTCATATCAGCTCTACTGCCTTATCTACGAAGATCTACGGAACTAATCAGACTTCTCTGTGACAATCCAACAGGTAAGTGGAATCTCTTAACAACGAACACGATTTCATTAGCAAAAATGTCGCAAACAACTCGTGCAATAAAATGATACAGACTCACGTATGTATGGTCCCCCACTAAGTTTTCACTGCAATACGACGCGGTGCTGATAAGTCCTTAGCCCGACATACTTCCCGATGTCGTAGGACGAAATCGATAGTGTCGTTGGAAAGATGGGTCTGTTCATGTGCCGAATTGCAAGTCTTTTCTTGTTACAAAGGCTGAAAGGAAGCATGTCAGGCGACGCGCGCGATTTCAACAACATGGAGACGTGAGCTGTCATCA
>Ga0136643_10007238_pt1 | contig 16020 bp, 8 predicted proteins | sample TergutLab28metaG_FD_96883 | JGI IMG/M metagenome (GOLD analysis project Ga0136643, IMG submission 96883) | Labiotermes labralis P1 segment gut microbial communities from Petit-Saut dam, French Guiana - Lab288 P1 (version 3) (version 3) | ecosystem: Host-associated > Arthropoda: Insects >... | reverse complement strand
CGATTTAAATGTACTCGTCCGTTTCGCCGAAAGACGAAATCTGGTTTCTGCGCGTGTGCCATCACATTTCAAACGCAGTCTACCTTCATTTCGGAGGTACATGCTGTCGTAGTCTTCAGGATCCAGTATGGAAAGTGGATTGTACGTTTGTGATAGGTCTTCCGAACCGTAGCTACCTCTTTGTAAGTCTTCATTCCTAAATTGCAGAATGCTTACACTGTAATTGTAGACCTCTGCGACGAGCTGATCACTCCTCCAGAGGAGTTCTATCGACTGTGGTGCGTCTTTGTGTGTGTGATCTAGGAAACTTGTGAACGAGGAGGCCCTAGCCCACTGGGGGCTGTTGCACCAAATTAAAAAAAAAATTGTAGCCCTATGCTTTGAAACAGTAATTTTAACACGCTACGTGGCTTTAAAAAGTCTCAGCAGTTCAGACCTCCTCGTAGCGCTGCGGCCCAACGCGGGCCATGGCCTCCTCATTCATGAGGTTTCTAGATCACACTCAACGACGCACCACAGTCGGTAGGACTCTTCTAGACCCGTGATCAGCTCGTCGCAGAGACCCCTACCTGAAAACACACGACACTCGCAACAGACAGACATCCATGCCCCCGGCGGGACTCGAACCCATGATGTCAGCAGGCGAGCGGCCGCAGACCTACGCCTTAGACCGCGCGGCTACTGGGATCGGCCATCAATTCAGACTATGTTCCCTTAATTGGCCTGTGATTACATTTTCCCGTACATTTAGTGATAAACAGTTGTTGGAATATGAACTGAACTGGTTTCGGACTTGTAAATCCTTAACAGTAACCACATGGGGGGGGGGAGTGGAGGTGTAACTTCACGCATTCATTATGCTGGGACTGTAGAGGAGTGGGTCATCAGCTCCTCGTTCCATCCGCTTTACCCCCGGGGAAGGAGCGCCAGTATGCCTTAGAAAGGAAACTGTGCGGACTTCCTAACTGGTCTGAGTGACGCAGTGAAAAATCTTGCCTCTGTCGGAAATCGAACCCTGGTTGCCCATCTTCCTGAGTGATAATGGGTAGTGTTACAGGAATTCCGTGATACGTGCTTTCGTTATTGGTAGTATGGTCAGGTTAAGGTTACGGAGATTTCGGCGTATTCAGGGTGAAACCTCTTGGACAGTAAGAAGGTTGAAGCCAAAATATTAAAAAATATGGGTCCTGCACTAATGAGTTGTGAAGATATCATCTGGATTTACGTGTGTCGTTTTAGAAAGTAACCGTGGTGACAGATTCTGTACACACAAGAAGTTCTTGTACAGTTGAATCACAGTCGTGGGAATGTTCTGTAAATTATATATCGTTTCGGACGTGTTAAGATGGCAGCTGTAGAGCCCACGTCATGCACAACCATTGAGAGAAGTCATTCCGGCGCCATGTTGAACAGTGACCTCTTTTATTTTAATCGAAACCTGTTGTCAGTATTGATCATAACTGCTAAATTGCAGGTTCTGACAGCGGCGTTTCTGAAGATTCTTGTCCCTGGGATGTTACGCCTTATCAATGGGAGTAGTTGCTGACTTCCTGGGGTGTATGTGATGCTTTCGAAACGTCGGCAGCAGCTAGTAACCCAGCGATAAAGCTTCACATCCCAGAGAGATGAATCTTCATTGTTCGCGTACTTATTGTACACCGTATTGCGTCTCGAATTTCGCAGGCAGCAGGTTGTTCCGAAACGTTGGTGATCATTTGCCAGTACACACGGTGTCATAACCGTGTTACTGTCCTGTAATGCTCTCGTTGATCCCAGTAACTTGAAAAATAGTTACACTGTAATCACCAGACTTTTGTGGCCCATCCGAAGGCCGTGTGTATTAGCCTGTGTCACCTTCGTGAAGGACCGGCCTTGGTTCCAAGATTCAGACGCACAGAAGTCAGTATCGTATCTGTTCAAGGTTTTAAATAAGGATTTATAACGCTGTAAATTGTTTAAATGTATTTGCCTTGAACTTTCTCGTATGCGTAATACTTGGCTTTGGTGTGCTAGTTAAATAACGTCCCGGACTCGGAGTAACCCCACGTAGGATAGCACTTCGAAGGAAACTTACGAGGATTCGTACAAGATGCACTCTCAACTACAAAGGCATAACATCTTGTTACCGAACAGGTTTCGACAGCGTTATCAGAAGGTACTGTGTTCGAATCTTGGCTGTTCACACATCTGTCCTTAATGAGCTCTCTTGCAGTCACTCACCCACACTCCGACAAGATCACATCTGATAATCATCCAGTTTTATTCCACAGTGTGTAGGCCTCACCTCTGCAGATGCAGCAGTACCGTCACGGACTCTAAGAATTTGTAACATTACAGTATCATATACAGGGGTGCTGATAAGTCCTTAGCCCGACCAGGAAGGAAACAAGCTAATGTTTCTCTCAGAATGGCGTGAATTTCCTTCGGCGCCTTGCCTTGCAGCAAAAAAAAAAACTTGATGACAGCTCGCGTCTCGATGTTGTTGAAATCGCGCGCGTCCCTGACATGCTTCCGAGCTTGTTTCCTTCCTGGTCGGGCTAAGGACTTATCAGCACCACGGGTAGAGTATCATATTCCGTAAGTGTCGAGGTCGCTTTCCGTGCCTCGGGCGTATCACTAGAGCCAAATTTAAGAACGAGTGGAGTTCTTCTTCAGCTCCGCCTGCTCCTTCTTGGCGTGCACACCGACAGTTTCACTTTCAAGTTATCGTGGTATGTTGCTTATGATTGTGCTAGTAATATTGCTCCCATAGCAATAACTCGTGCTGCAAAATGAGATGGTGCCAAATGCCATGCGATGTAGTGGAGTGTTATTTGCTGTGTTTGCCGGTTTCTGATTGACCAGTAACGTCTGACGCTTCTCGGTATTAAGGGCATCACAACAATATGCGCCACTGCATAGTGTTGTCGAGCAAGTAGATAACTGGTGCCCATCACTTCTCCGTGGTACTGAACATTCCGTCACTTGGTTCTGAACCCCCCGAACAGTGCGACGCTGTTCGCTACGGTTAGTCCAATTCCAGATAGTATCTATACAGATGGAAATTGTGAGCTCCGTAATGTTGTATAAATAGCTTCGTACCGTAGCGTCTCCGCAGTGAATGAACGACGCTTTCCCATTGGTCACAGCTGATTGAATTCTACTGACGGTTGACACTTGTCACTGTTGTAAATGAATCCATAATTATTTATAATTCATTATGCATCCAGCAGCAGCCAAAGAAAGACATTAAGACTTTTAAAAAGATCTTAAATGCTTTAATAGCCGTTGAAAGATACTATGCAAATGTACAGTGATTTTACATAATAATAGACTTACAGGTGCGTTCGCTGCCAGGGGGCGCCGTCGGTTGCGTTTGGTTGCGTACAGCAGTTAACGTGGCCATTGTGGCTGTTGGATGAGAGTCTGCCGTTACCAGTAGCCTTGCGTTCTGTCTTTAGCGCTTGCAGATTGGGACTGGGATTGTAGATTTTAATCCACTTTGTAGACGGGATTTTGTGTGTAGACAGCGATGCAAAGAGGTCTTGGCGACGGACTGGTCTTCCAAGGACCCCGAAAGAAGTGTCTCTTGTTCCTTCAGAATCACAGTCGACCGGAAGGCTTATTTTGTGTTGGAGAAAAAACAGTTATGTGTATTTGCAGTCCGTGACGATGTAAGATACGTAGGTACGTAGTTGGTTAGGGGAAGGAGACATTAATTGCAGTATAATATTAAAGGTTATGTTGAAGTGTGTTTCAGGTATTCGGACAGCGGAAGTAAACGACTGCCAGAAGTAGTGCCCCCCCCCCCCTAATCAGCGTGTCCAGCCTCCCATATTGGTACGAATAACACGTAATACTGGCGGCTTCCATGCTGCCAGTATTATCGTCTGGTCGGCCATGTTTTAACATCTTTTTAAGCCCACTGAAGCTGGAATGTGACCCGACCTCTGTCCCTGAGAGGTCATTTCATCAGCAGTTTCTTCATTATCGTCGCTGCTGCAGCTGGAACGTAGCTCGGTTTTACAGCTTGTATCGTATTTCGCCCGATAGAATTGCCTCTTCCATGAAACGGGATGTAGGGTTGTCAGATAACGTCACCGGTAGCAATTCTTTTCGGTTGGTGTTAATGACGTAAGGTTTGTTGACCGGAGTCCGATTGCCGACAGGTTCATAGGCTTTTATTGTCGTCAGCACTTCCATATCTGCTGAAACACAACACAGCTCTTCATGCTATGACATGGATGACGCTGTCCCAAGGTGGATCGTGTAAGCCAAACTCACACCCTCATATGCCTAGAATGTGCTGAGCTTTGTCCGATGCGCCGTCATGTCGTGATTTTAATGTCCATGGACAACGGCGACGTGTCCCTTTACGCTTAGCAACATATGTCACGAGTCGCTGGTGCTGGGTACAATGGCGGTACGTTTTGATGTCGGATCTCGGTCGCGAGGCAAATGTCCTTACCTGAAGTCGACTTGTGTCTCGGGCCTTGCAGTACACGACGGCCTTGTTTTGCGCCCTATTGGTGTACTTGAAAACGTGGGAGGTAATCAGAAAGGCATAAATAAATATGATAATTCCCATGCAAAAGACTTAAATTCAGATAAAACAGGCATAGGGCGTTATACCGAAAATGGAGAGGGCATAAATTAAGAAGGGGTGTTAATTGGTAAGGGGGCGTTGAACCAAAAGGCGTAAAACAAAATCTTGGTGTGTTTATCATACCATAGGTTGTGCTATTCCAACATTTCTCTGTTTAAATCAGAGTTTAATGTTTTTTCAGCGCCAGTGTAACAACGTTAGTTCTGAATGCTGCTTCGGCCCTTCCCGATCATCACCCTGGCGGTCTGGAAGTGAACGTAGTTGCGTTTGCAGCGTCGTAGGATCAGACTGTTCTGATCCTGACGTCAGAATGGCTGTCCCGATATGTCCAACGGAATGGGTTTGCCAGTGTCTTTCTGTACACCCGAAGACGGTTCTAGTGCCTTCTTCCGCGACGAAACGGAATTAATGCACTGTGAGGATGAACCGTTGTTTTGTACGGGTGTGAAACTTGGTCTCTCGCACTAAGTAGGAAAGTAGGCAGAGAATGTTCGAGAATAGGCTGATGAGAAAGGTATTTGGGCCTACGAGCGACGATGTGACAGGGGAGTGAAGAGGAGTTTTATGATCTGTACTCCTCACCAAATATTATTCGGGTGATCAAATGAGATTGGCTCGGCATGTAGCACGTATGGGGGAGAGGGCAGATGTATACAGGGTCTTCGTGGGGCAACCGGAAGGAAAAAGACCACTTGGAACACCCAAGCGTAGTTGGGATGATAACATTAAGACGGATTTTCAGGGAGTGCGATGGGGGCATGGACTGGATTGATTTGGCCTAGGATAGGGACAGGTGGCAGACTGTTGTGAGTGCGGTAATGAACCTCTTGCTCTCATCAAATGCGGGGAATATCTTGGCTAGCTAAGGTTAGTTAAGCTTCTCAAGAAGGACTGTGCTCAACGGAGATAATTACTTAGGTAGGTAGGAAGGGTAGACAAGACAGACATGCATACGTTATGGCGGTCCTGTGTACTTTTTTATGCATGTGCGTTACTGTCGTATCAGTGAAGGCTTACGAGAAAGTTTTTATCCAAAACGCAAAATGAAATGACATGAAGATTGATTTATTTGTGTTAATGATTGTTGACTAATGAATCGTTTTGAAATTTTAGAGTCTGTAAGCATGTCTACAGGTTTTGTTTAAAACTGTTGTGTTTATAAAATCAGGTTGACAGGTCCTTTTAGTACGTTTTCAGTTATGTAAAAAGAAATCCTTCCGATCTGTTGTTCAGCTCTGGTTACAAAAAGGTATGTTAGCGGCACTTTGAATAGCATGTTAAATTAAGCGTACAGTCAAATTCTTATGGTGAGCTTTGAAAGAAACTGGTGCTGCATTGTCCAGAGCTGGACGAACATTTCAGGAAACGAAACAGCTTTCTTGGGCTACGAGTTAATTGAACAAGGATGAGTTTCGTAACGTGAACGTCTAGAAGAATGTTACCCGGACCTTCCCCATTGTTTAGATGGCGGTCTATTTTTAACGTTCCCATCTTTCCTGGTTAGTTACATATGACAGAAAAACAAGAGTTTGGAAATGAAAGACACAGTTAGGTGCTTGTGACCTTGGAATTCTCTGTCTTTTTTCTCTCTGTAGAAACTGGTGGTTATGTATCCGTGGCAACCATCTTCAAGCAAACATCTTCGCTTTCTAATGTTCAAAATACATACCATCTTAGTTACCAGGAGCGAAGTGTTGACAGTAATGGTTGCTTCTGATAAGCTGATCGTGTGTTCCGCCGGTGCACGGCGTCGCGTGAGCATGAAAGTTACACGTAAAGGTAAAGGTAAAGTTGAACCTAAAAGAGGCCACGAAGGCCCAGAGGGTGAGTAGAGGTATAGCCCTGCCCGTTCCTTAACCTTGGCGCTAGTTGGGGGTGGGTGGTCAACGCCACGCCCCGGCCGCTTTACCCCCGGGAAAGACCATTGTAAAGGTGGCTGAGTGGGCCCCAGGGCCGGTCTGGACGGGTGCGGAAAATCTCGCCCTCACCGGGTTTCGATCCCCGGACCGTCCAGTCCGTAGCGATTCGCTATACCGACTGAGCTATCCCGGCCCACTAAAAGTTACACGTAAGCACTAATTTTATTTCATCGAATTTTGGAGGTCCCGGGTTCGATTCTGCATCCGGCGACTGCCTGTTTTGAACAAAGCTCGTAATTTTCTTCTTACGTACCAATTGAATGTTGCTGAGACATCTCAAAACCTCTCCTGTACGCGTCTGCTTTTAGGCCTGGGCATTTTTCTGGTCATTACTGAAACATCGTTTGGTTAAAATCTGTGTATTGTTGTAAAACATGAACTTTTTTTTAGTGAAAACGGAAATTTAAAATGCGAGGGGTCGGTGTGAAGTTCCACTTAAAATTGTGGTATGGAATCTTTTAAAGCACAATGGTAACTGTACGTACCGCCTGTTGCAACATAAATGATCTCCATTCTGCCCACACAGCGTATTAATTGCGTTCGATTTTCACACTTAATACTGAGGCTGTAAGTAACGTTAACCGATTGGTCTATATCCTGACCGTTCGCTATGTAACGTAGGAACTGAGCTACTTTATATTTTTAATTTCGTTGAAGGTCAGGCGGTTAGTCGCCGGCCTGGCACCGCAGGGACCCTGATTTGATCTTTCGCCTATCTGTATGGTGCTTAGGGCGGACAGAGTAGCCCTGAGTTCTACGGTATTCCAAGTCGGTGTCATTCCACCAGTGTGCGTATTTGACACTGTCGCTGTCAGGACAATAACCTTCAAACGAAGTAATGCCCTGTTGGATATCTGGAAGCGCTGGACAGAAGAATACTTTCACACTGATTTCTGAGTGCCTGTCTTCGCAATATTGAAGAACCGACAGAAAAACCACTCCATAAAGTCGTGCAGAGCGTGAAGGTAAAGCTCCCATGCTTTTTGGACCACCTACAGTGGAGATAGCACGGTGGCCGCTGGGGCCATTGCAACCAGTATGGCAGAGCTAGCTTCGAGGTCTACCCGGAGTGAGTTTCTGGTCATTCAGTGATTCAGCTAATCGGGAGCTCAGACGTGATTGTCATATCATCTGTCTCACGGTTGTTGTGGTCCAGAACCATTTGCACAGTGCCAGAGAGTTTCCAAGTTGTGGAAACTTCGAAAGAATAGTTTGTTACCGGGTCGTATTTTGCAACGAGCAGAGTCTTATACTGGTTGATTTTTCCTTCCAAATTATGAAAGTCTTATTTTCCGCGCCCCCTCCCCCCCCCCCAATAATATATTGAGACGTGCTGCACAGTCTGCGTTGTTCTCTGCACCGAATGCCGTGTTTAGGCGCATTCGTAAAGTTGCGAAATGCGACTTTCAGCTTCATCATGTCTGTCTGTCCGCACGCAACACCTCGGCTCCCACAAGACGGATTTTCGTGCAATTTTGGTATTTGAATATTTTTCGAAGATCTGACATGAAAATTCAGATTTGATTAAAATCTGACAAGAATGACGGGTACTTTACATGAGGACAAACGTACATTTTTGATCATATATTACTAATTTCTTCTAAGAATGCGAAGTGTTTCAGCCTTGAGTTATATTAAAAAAATCAAAACAAATTTTATGTTCAGTGACTTTTTCCCCCCAAAATCGTACCGTTATGAGATAGTGTGGAAGAATACAGTAAAGCCGGACAGGTCACAGATCACAGAATAGCGCATGCGCATTTCACGTGGGGTACCTAAGGCTACAAACACGCTGTTGGAATATGTAATATTGATTGCTTTTATACAACAACAATGGTTGTACAAACGCGCCTTGACGTTACGTAATACGAACATTGCCTGTATTTTTTTGGTTTATAAAGTAATCACTTTTTACGTAAAGAGTGTGCTAAAATTTAAATGTCCAAACTCGTCGCCAAAAGGTTAAGCAAAACTGTGAATGAACTTCGCTATTCGGTTTCCTCGTTAAGGTTTCTTAGTTGAGTGACATTGCAAATGAAAATGTGCGCTTTGGGCCCTTAGTTTACGTCACGTCTCATGTATGTTCCCTCGACACTTGCATTTTCATCAGTAGCCGTTGACGGGTTCGTATCCCGATTCAGGTGGTCTGCTGCTAAACGAACAGCCGATCCTCCGTCCCAGCCACAGAATCCAGTGTATTGAGCACTGAAAATGAAATTACGTTCCTGGCCATTTCGAAGGTTTGTAATCTGGTGTTCGTGTCCGCTCCTGCAGATCTGTAGCGTACGCACTGCTGAGGATTGCGTTAAGCGTCCCCTGTTATTTTAACCCAGTGAAGACGAACGTAATGTAAATTGTGTAGGCCTGTAAAGGGTCACCTTCAGACCTGCAGGCGGATGTTCCGTCTGCCCTTCAAACAGCAATCAGTTGACTGCGGCGCTTAGGAAAAAACCGGTGCTAATTGTGCGAATGGTGTAAAATATACAGGGATGCTGATAAGTCCTTACCCCGACCAGGAAAGAAACAAGCTCATGTTTCTGTCAGGATGGTTTGAATTTCCTTCGGCGCCTTGCCTTGGAAGGAAAAAAAACTTGATGACATCTCATGTCTCGATGTTGTTGAAATCGCGCGCGTCTTTGACATGCTTCCGAGCTTGTTTCCTTCCTGGTCGGGCTAAGGACTTATCAGCATCCCGGTACTTGTGTAGGCGTAAGTTTGGGGAGGGGGGGCTAGGGGAGGACATGTCCCACAATTTTTTATAAATAAATATAGTTTTTTGGGGCTACTCTATAGAAGAGAGACAAAAAAGTAGGGTGAGAATTGGGAAAGGTTGTATGTGTATTAAGGGCTGGTTGAAACCAATATTCCCCTCTCTCGGACTTAGAATCCTTCGTCAGTTACAGGTCCTAATACCTGTGGTCGATTTTGCACTCCTTCCCTTCCCCATTGCTATTAGCCATGTTACACCTGTGGGCAATATGCACGGCTTTTACCTGGTACATTAGGCGGGGACATTGGGTTGCCATTGGTTTAAACGATTGATGTGGAAATTATTCGTGCCTATGCCCCATAATTTTGTGCTTACGGAATTGTTTAGACGGTGGGGCCGTTTTATTCTCGTGAAATCGACTGGTGCAGGATAAGCAGCGTGGTAAATACGCACGAGGACATACAACAGATCTGTACGGAGCCAAATCTGTAAGGTTCACGGTGAAACTAATATTAAAATATTTAACAAATGAGAGCTAATAAGTTTTGCGTCACACGGAAAGTGACGTCAGTATTTCACATTATTGTTAATACGTTGTCCCTTTGTCTACTACTGTTCATTGACAAATGTTTGTGTCACTACTGCATGTTGTTATGTAAATGTACTTTTAAGCAGTTGCATAGTGAGGTTAAGACTCTCCACACCAAGAGGTATTCATGCCGGCAAACCTGCTCACCTTTATTTCTTCTTGTGATGTGCTTGGCACTTGTGAGAAAAATGCTGACAACCTCTGATACAGGAGTACCTTGTTTTTGCTTGGGTGTATCGCACAATGTGAGGATGGATCTCGGAGCGGTGGTTGTGATCCGGCGTGCCGTGATCTTGGCAGAGCATGCTGCGTGACTTTTAGTTGAAGAGTGATTATGAAATTAAATTTGCAAATTGAAAATATTATTTTAATATCACGTTGTTATACGTAATTATGTATTAGTAATTAGTGAAAGTTTAAGAGCAAACTCACATTTGAGGCTTGGCAGCAATAATTAGTAGCAGTGATCACTTCCGCCGATCCCAGTGGCCGCGCGGTCTAATACGTGGGTCTCTCGCTTGTTTGGATTGCGGGTTCAAAACCCGCCGGGGGCTTGGATGTCTGTCTGTTGTGAGTTTTGTTTTATGTCAGGTAGAGGTCTCTGCGACGGGCCGATCCCTCGTCCGGGGGAATCATATCGTGTGTTTGTGTGTGTGTGTCATTGAGTGTACTCAGGGGCTACAGTAATTTTGTGCACCACCAAGAGTAGGTAGAAGAAGTCAGACTTAGAAAGAAAGGGAAAAAAATGTTTTTTTTTGTGGCGCAGCAGCCCAACCAGGGCCTAAGACCCCTCTGAACGAGTGATCAGCCAGTAACACCGGCCGCTACCTACACAGCACACAATAAGCACAAGAAACGAACATCCATGCCCTCAGCGGGATTCGAACCCTCAATCCCAGCAATCGAGTGGCTGCAGACTACGCCTTAGATCGCGCGGCCGGTTGGATGTAACGGTATCCTCCGATTTTATATTTTTATTAAAAAACTGTGTGCTCTTAGTACAAATCTCAGAGCCTGTGTTGGATGTATTGTTCCGCGAAGAATGAACGAATATCCAAAGCATGCGGTGAGCTCCGACTGTTAATAGCCACCGTGCTAGTGAAATGGGGTGTTTGTGTGTGTATTGTAGTTAACCGGTTTCTAATGGGAAACAGTGGAAAGGTTTGTTAAGGACGGTGTCCGTGTTCGATAACAACACGTGAGTAACCATCGACTGCTTTTGGACTCACTGTCATCTCTTGTTGACAATCTTGGACAGAAACGAGTATTTCCAGAAATGAGAAAACTCGGAACTGAGAGCAAAACGTGACACTTTCATGATAAAGCAGTGTTGCCCTTAGGCTTCACGGGTTGAACACCGCATTTGGTTAGATTCAGTGCCACAATTGGTGGCGTATGCCGCCGGGCAGTTAAGTCCGTTCTTTCTAGACGAGTAAGGCAGGATGATCAGCCCGTTTGGTTTATATTGCATTTCCAAATCGGGATCATTACAGATGCACATTGATAGTTACCACACAGCTGCTTCTCCACGCCATTTCCTACGTCGCAGAACCATGTCACGATTTCTAGAACGGAATTGATTGCCTCCGCGCATCGCTCGTAGTGGAACTTGAAGCATTTGTCTTTGTACCACTGGGGTACAGATGTTACACCGCAAGAGGAAAATTATGTACAGCTTGAATAAAGTTTTGGTGGACACCGATAAGGGTTTCTCACGCCGCGGTCGTTACCCGTCTTGAAGTTCCTTCTTTGAATCTTCCCTCTCACGTCGTCGAACTTTGACGTCCTTTGACGGTGTGCATAGGACCGATAACTTGATGTTTTTAAGTTAGAGCCTGAAGGGAAAAAGAATCTGTAACGAGCGTGCCATCGAACTGGTGGTGTAACATCCTAAGGCACTGTATGTGATTCTTGGAGTGCAAAACGTCACTCGGGGTGTTTCCCACAGCAAAGGATTTGTCATTGATTTCATTAACAGCGGCGAGTCCTCAAGACCTACCTTCACTCATTGTGTGTAATTCGGCGGATACCAAGGTGCACATCTCGTCAGGTGTCACGCCCACACTAATCAGACACACGGTTGTTCAGCATTGTCTCCAACGGACGAAAAAACTACCGAAATTGTTTTCTTTATGATGACTTACTAGTTCGGTGGAGACATTTTTGGCAGGCTGTTTACCCTTGTTCTCGTCCCATCAAACAATAAAACTTGTTTTATACATATGGGGCAAATGCATACGAACTTGGTACAGTGGTCCACCTCACATAGCCGTGGGACAGGTCAGGATGTAAGTAAACAACAACTCGTCTGCTTGGGTCTCGGGCGGCAATTGCGTCAGCAAAAAGTAACAAACAAATGCAGAAAGTTGCAGGTGACCGCCACGACGTTGTGCCGGCCGGCAGTCACGTACGAGATGACTCAATTAAAACGACGGTGTTTTAACTGCAGAGGTTAGGCTGCATAGCTCTAAGTTGAGGCAACGATGATCCTATCTTTTTTATTTGATGACGTCAATGTCTCAGAGACTACATATTATGTAGTGGCCATTGTAGGATGGTTGGAGACTTCGAAAGGTGGTACTTCCCGGTTTACGTCTGGAGGAGCTGAGGAAAACGACAGAACGTTTCAAGTTAGATATAACTGGTGAAGCGGTCCACATTCCAACCTGGCATCTTCCAAGTACCAGTCAGGTGAGGCTACAAGAACACATATTTCGCGCGTAAAAATATGGAACGAGGCGGTCTTGACTTATTACAAGTTTTTTGCCTGATTTTCGGCTTATCTGTTACTGTTATCATTATTATCATCATCATTAACATAATCCTCATCATATTCCTTCGCTTATCGTGAAAGTGTATAGCATTGAACAAGACGAAAGCAAAGTGTTCGTAATTTGAGGTCACAGCTGCTTGTTAGTTCGACACTTGACTCAGTTGTGACTGTCATTAGGAGCGGTAAGCATTCCTGTCTGTGTAACACCGTGTCTGATCATACCTATCTGTGTAACACAGTGTCTGATCATACCTATCTGTGTAACACCGTGTCTGATCATACCTGTCTGTGTAACACCGTGTCTGATCAGGCAGTTGAAGGCATTGTTTCAGACACTGCAGTTTTCAGGCTGAGTGCTGTGCAATCAGAATTGGACTTCGCAGCGAGATCACCGGCTTCTGTTAACCGCTGTTAGTCCTTTGTGGTGTGAAATTCATCCGAATGATTTTTAAAAATTCACTTTCTCCGTCTAAGAAGATAATATGGCTGCGTTACAACGATCTACCGGTTCATGCTGCTGATAGGAATCGTCACTGTTTATGCTGAGAAGTATACGACTTACAGATACCCTCTGTAGCAAGAACTCGAAGCAGTCTGGTATTAGGGTGGGTGGGCACTTGCTGCAACCAGTGAGCTGTAGAGGGCTAAATCGGAATAATTTGTAACTAACTCAAAGAGCACCGGTGTCCATCTCTTTATGATGGAAGACCCTGAAGTAATGACGGTCGCTCCGCCGGTTAACAAATTCTCAGCATTTGTGGAAACCCAAAGTTCATCGGCGTTTTTTGAAAGGTTCGTAATTATAATCGAATTCAGGACTTGGCAACCAAGTAATCATGGTTCAATGCCCGGCAGGGTCAAGAGATTGCTGCTTTAACCGATACTTCTAGACCGGCTCTTTGATCCACCCAGCCGCGTATTTAATATTTTACCCCCCTTCCTGGGGGGTATAAGAGCGGGGACGTGAAGCTGGCCACTCCAGCCGGCGTCGAGGTTAAGGGTGCTGGAGCCATGCCTTCACTGCCTCCCATACGCCTTCGTGGCATGCACAACGATAGCTTAACCATTTTTAACTTTTCCAGCCAATCTTTCAAACACAAGACCTGATTAATGCAGTTTTCCCACTTTGTTCCGAGAAATTCGATTCAAGCGGCGTTGCCTCGACTTGCATTTCGGAGGTGCCCGGTGCGATTCTAGGCATGGCCACCGACTGTGCTGAGTGGATTTCAGCGCTTTCCGGCCGTCCGTCAAGGCGTATCCGTGGATAGTAACTGGAAGTATGCTACGATTGTTGGCTGTCTCATTCTTTCCAATTTGCCCAGAAGAATCACCATCAGTTGATAGTGTGTGTTAGATAACCTGATCTGTCCATGGGTCTTAGGCCTGTATGCACACCCAGTGATCGTGGAAGTGGTATCGTTCCATAAGACTTAACAAAATTAGTGTGTGATTGTGTGTGTGTGTGTGTGTGTGTGTGGGTTTCAGAATGTGTTATTTTTCATAGTATGAATTTGATTGTATAGTCGTAGTACCTTCAATACTGCAGCCTTAAGGTGTTTTGTGAGAGGGCGCTGAAGTAAAGCGCCACGAGTTCTTAACGATGTCGGATTATGGTGTGAGTTGTTAGCTTCACACTCCAGCCGCTTTGCCCGTGAGGAACAAGCCTTCGGTGTCGATATGACGGGTAATAACAGTATAGTCTTCTCGGAGAATCCCTTGAAACGGTATGAGGGAGTTTGTTCTTAGCCTCGGGGTGTAGATGGGAGCAAGTGTTCATCTTCACACTTCTGGCATTTTACCGCCAATAAACCCTGCAGTCCCCATTGAACAGGAGGCTAAGTGTGGGCCTCAGAGCCGGTCTGGACGCTCTGTAGAAGAGAAAATCTCTTCCCTGTCGGGAATGAAACAGTGACTCCTCGATTGTGCAACCCGTAGCCCAGTCATGACGCCGAGTGTGTCTGCGAACGTTGCAGTTCTTACCCGCTGATGGACGCAACAAATTATTTGATCGTGTGATATCGGGAGTCCAGGATATCTTGACGTTTTTCGACATCCAGGATCTGTGTCTTCAGTTATTTTGCCACTGTCTTGGGTATGATTCTGGATATTTTGCTGGTGACTTGGGTATGATTCTGGACATTTTGCAGGTGACTTGGGTATGATCCTGGATATTTTGCAGGTGACTTGGATATGATTCTGGATATTTTGTTGCTGACTTGGGTATGATTCCGGATATTTTGCTGGTGACTTGGGTATGATTCCGGATATTTTGCTGGTGGCTTCGGTATGATTCCGGATATTTTGCTGGTGACTTGGGTATGATTCCAGGTGTTTTGCTGGTTACTTAGGTATGATTCCGGCTACTGCGATGGACACGGCTACTAACGAGATTTCTGTATCATAACAGATTTACTCTTGTATGAACTGTATCCTAGATATGCTTTAATTTTAAAGGGTTCTGACGGTGATATATCACACGTAGGATTGACTCGTGGTTGGGTCTTTTCCGTCTTTAGGTGAATACGTGAGGAGGCTTCTTTGCTAGACTGAGAATAGCTGTTTCTGTCGGACCAAAGTCACTCGTCTGGCCACCCTTTCACGTCAACTGGCAGGAAAGTCCCTGTCGCGTGTTGAATGCGGGATTGTGGACAGAGTGCTGGTATGTAGAGTGATGCTAGTGGTCAGCCTCACATGGTCGACGGCATGCATTTCCTCTAGCAGTATGATATTCAGTACAAGATTATGCAAATCCGTGAGCTGGTGCAGACGTATTAAAGCGGGAGAAATTCGAGCATGACGATGGCATAAATATTTATTTGCATCCAAAAACCTCCTATGATATTAAGTGTATCAGTAGAATATATTGTAGATTCGAGCCCTTAAGGACCCGATGCATATAGGCCTTTTACAAGCACTCCCATTGTGTCTCCGGTATTAAATGTATGTAGCCGGAATGATTTGGTATTGCGGGTTGCATATTATCCGGTTCTAGTTCGTAATGTTGTGAAGTGCCGTCAGAGCAATGCGGCAGGCAAGAACGTTAACTAGATGCGATGTATTACTCCTTGCATTTTAAATGGCAACGCTCCCGCAGACCGCGGGATCCCGCAGCCATATTTTTCTGTATCGCATCGTGCAGAGTCCTACCGAGTACTGCAGTGTGCCTTGCACCTGGAAGAAAGAAATGTCTGCAGAAACTCTGAGTTCGTGAAGGAATTTTCATGTCTCGTGTGAAATGAGAGAAGAATTCAAAGAGAACAAAAAACAAAAAGAAAGGCAAAATATGGAACTGATCACATGAATCCATTTTCTTCTTCTTGCTGAAACAAAGAAGTATTTGTGTCACGAAAATAATGATATTATTATTATTTATTTATTTATTTATTTACTGCTGTTGGGACTACCAACCGCTAGCAGTGGTTATTTTACATCTATATACTGCAT
>Ga0136643_10007237_pt1 | contig 16021 bp, 8 predicted proteins | sample TergutLab28metaG_FD_96883 | JGI IMG/M metagenome (GOLD analysis project Ga0136643, IMG submission 96883) | Labiotermes labralis P1 segment gut microbial communities from Petit-Saut dam, French Guiana - Lab288 P1 (version 3) (version 3) | ecosystem: Host-associated > Arthropoda: Insects >... | reverse complement strand
TAAGAACAAACATTGCTTTCTTTCAAACAATTCTCAGCAGGCCTCAGAACAAACATTGCTTTCTTTCAAAGCATCGTCAAAAGGCCTAAGAACAAACATTGCTTTCTTTCAAAGCATCGTCAAAAGGCCTAAGAACAAACATTGCTTTCTTTCACACAATTCTCAGCAGGCCTCAGAACAAACATTGCTTTCTTTCAAACAATTCTCAGCAGGCCTAAGAACAAACATAGCTTTCTTTCAAAGCATCGTCAAAATGCCTCAGAACAAACATTGCTTTCTTTCAAACCATTGCCAACAGACTAACAACAAAGCAATACTTTCTTTCAAACCATTTTCAGCTCGCCTAACAACAAAACACTGCCGTCTTTCAATCCATTCTGAACAGACCTAATTATAAAGCAGCTCTTTATTTCAAGCCATTGTCGTTTCGAAATACATAGCTCCGCGGGGTGGAAGGTTTCTCGTCGGACCAACGAATACCCTGAATTTATTGAAATGTAATGTCACTATCGCGTCCACAAAAGATCGCCACTGGTTAATATTGAAATTCTAATTAATCCAGTTAAAATTGTCACACCTTATTTTATGAAGATCTGTTTTGATGTCATCCCCTTAAGTAGGCCTTCGTTTCCCATTTCGTCTCTTCCTTGTGGGATTTCTGATTAAAGTATGTATCCATTTCTTATCTTTCTGAAGCTACCTACAGGTCCAGGTCATCACAGTGTCTTTATTTAATCAGCGTTGTAATAATTAATCAAAAGGACAAATTATGAGGCTCCTCGTTAAGAAACGTCGTGTTTTAATCCCGTTACGTCCTATTTAAACGCAGATACTGCCGGCAGCATTAAGTTTCCAATGCCCTCAATCCATATATTGCTCTAAGTTAATATAAATTTCATTCAGGTGCACGGTGACTCTCAATGAATCATGTTTACCAAGAACATTCACGGCAGACACTAAGTCAGCACAAAGGCAACAAAATGTGCTACTGGAACTCACGCACGGTTGGTCATGTGACCGACCAGGGTAGGGTCAAGGTTTCATCCGCTAAGTCAAGATTAAAGAAAAAGCAGGAATCGAGAAGAGCTTTCAGAGAGGAAGGGCGGGGTCCACTGGGGTTCAGTAAGGTGTTGGAGATGCGTCACGTTTTCAGGATCCACTCCACTGCCCTCGTTCTTATTGCATTTAACCGACTCCCAGTCTCTGATAACCTATCACCAAAGACTTTCTGTGCCGTTAGCAACACCGAAGTGGTAGACTTAACAGCGTGAGCGGAACGATTTCACGTCACCTGACTCGAAATTTCACCTAAATTGCGTCTATCGTGATTTATCTCCATTCTCAGAATAAAGAAGTGAGAATGTGACCCTTGCCTGTAACGAAAATGTGGTGTGCTTTTGGAATAAAGATCCGTACTTGCAACCCGGAAATCCGATAACTAGCTCCATTTTAAGAATCATATCTCTTTACAAACAGTTCGGAAGAAATTATAAGTACTAGAAAATAATAGTAATGTTCATGTCTGTCACCAAAATTAAGGAAAATTTTTACCGTGTCCCTGCCCCTCCGCCCCCCCCCCACTCCCCAAATATTTATGCTCAATGGCCGCGACAGTTCCTTTAGTCATCCTTTATTACAATACGATATAGGAGAAAAACAAAATTAAATGAAATCTGAAGAATTGAATGTAATCACCTTAATACGACTATCAATATACAGTCAGTTTGCGGCAGTATAATACGAAAATCCCTTATAAATATAAGGCTTTTACTGAGTCTAGAAACGAAGATTTTCTACAATGTTACAAAAGCGTAGCCTAGAATAAATATATTTGATACAAACATAGTACTGATTATTTAAAATTGTAATAAAACCCTAGCCCAAAAACACACTCATAATCTAATACCTTATGGAGCATTTGGTTACGGACTGTAGACATAACTTTAATGTGTTGTAAGGGTAAAGCTCTCCCTGTGCAGGCCACACAGGACACTGGGGTGGTATAAGTGTTCACAAAAATAGGGGAGATTTATGAATTGCTTTGCGACAACCGATTTAACAAATTTGACATCAGGTGACCGTGCACCGTGATACATTCTTACAATAGAACCAACCAGATGCACTAATTTCTCAAATTTATTTTGTAATATGACTCTACATGTTTCGGACAGTTCCTCTATCCATCATCCGGAGTTCTACACTGTACACACAGCAATGGTATACCACGTATGTCAGCAAACCTGTATGACATATACCATTGCTGTGTGTACAGTGAAAATCTCCTGTTGATGGACAGAGAAACTGTCCGAAACATGTAGAATTTTATTCCAAAATAAATTTGAGAAATTAGTGCATTTGGTTGGTTTTATTATAACGATTTAACTGTACGTGTTATATGGCCCAAAATGATAGTCGTAAATTTTGTCTCTTTTACTAGGGACTACAGACACTCAGAGTTGAAGATGAAGTCCAGAAATCTGGTGTTGAAAACTTACAGTTGGTCGTCCGTATCAGGAATCTGAATCCTTGTTTAAGTAGAAGCGTGAGTGAATGTAAATACATAACCGGTAGGTCCTTACCTGAAAAGAGAAATACAGAAATTACATCACGACACTTAGTATCAACTCTCACGCATATTAGACAGTTGTATAATGCTTTGTCTGTACATTAACTCGAACTAAATGATATGTTGGTACACGCTCCAGCAGGCAGTAAGCTCCATTTCCACTTCAAACCACGTTTCAGGCATTAGGGGACAAGTTTGCAAGATATGTCACGTCTTATCGTAGTGGGGAGGCAGGCAGTTTTGCCTGAAAGTCGCTACACTTCTACCAGAATACACGGCGTCGTAACTTAGGGGTTTTCTACAATACGGTAGTAAGTTTAGTTACACCCATACTGTTTCGCAAATACATAACATGAGGTATTCTTAGGGTTTTGTAAGGCATGTTTTTCAAACATTTCTGATAATTATTGGTTTCATTGCTGCATAATCGATGAGGGTTGAAACAAAAATAAAGGAACGTTCTCCACAGACGAATTGTACGTTCCTTTTAAAACACCCTGTACATATGTCTCTCCTCGATGCTGCACACAGAAAATATATTCGTCAGCACGTCATCAGGTTTCCAACTTCATGAACGGATAGAAACTTACAAAATATTGATATCTTTTCTGACTATAAAAACATGTTTGCTGTCGGGATGCTGGGTGGTCGTGATGGCGTATTTATAATAAGTAATATGCGTTTGTGTGCGTGTGTGAGTGCGTGCGTGCGTGGGTCGTTGAAGGTGGTGCCTAGTAGCTACAGGCAGTATACATGAATTACACCGACCAGGCTCAGTGACAGATTATTAAGCAGTATTACGACAGACGTGTCTACGTATGATCCAACATGAAAAATACTTTCTGGCACAAAAGGTACGTTCCGAATGTACTAAACCAGTAGGACGAATCAGAGTTCGTTAATAGGAAATGTATGACAAAACGTAGAGAAGAAAAATCGATACAAAACTTTAGCCTGCAAGCCTCAAGCGATAAGACCAACTGGAAGACCAAGACGCAGATGGGAAACAGTGCATAGTAACGGAACAGATTGTGAGGATGTAGATTGGATTAATGTGGCTACGCACTGGAACTAGTAAATGAGACAATGAAACTTATGATTCCACAAATGGGTACAAGTTATTGTCCATAACACAAACTACTAATTCTCAAGTAGCGCACGCGCGCACACACACACACACACACACACACACACACACACACACTACTAGCTTCTTCATGGAGTCATTACATGCAAGCGAGGCAAAGTAGTTCCTCTTCCTAACGACAAAGGCGTATGTAACAGAGTGAAGGTGAAGCTTTGTTCATCCTTAACATCGGCTTTACAAGGGGATAAGGGATCAGCTTGACGTTTACGAGACTTTATCACTGAAGCAAGAGTAACCGGTATCCATTGATTAAGGTTATTAGTTGAACCTACTCTGAACTTGGGCATGGAGGGGAGGGAGTAGAAAACAAATATCATTTTTTGGAGGCGAACCCCGATCATGCAGCCCGCAGGCAGGTACTGTATACATAGCACCTTCCCGGATCAGAAGTATGCTCTGAAACTACACAAAGCTATCGTTATGTTTCTCCTTAGCAACGAGTCTTCATCCTGGATGGGATAAGCCCGCAGATTTCTGTACGCTCCTAACCTTAAATCTCCAGCGGTTCTGAAACACTATCTTCGTAATAACCCATTTCGTAGGACTGAACATGGCAATCCATATGTTACACTCTCCTTTCCCACTCACATTCGCTTGACTCTAACCAGCTGCTCCATATCTCACGCGGTTATTCGTTGGCATCTCATCGCAGAGGCCCAGGGCAAATCCCAGGTCAGACCATGTGGGACTTGTGGTTGAAAAAGAAAGGGTATTCACCGAGTACTTCGATTCTCCTATCACTATTATTCCAACTTCCTGCATTCATATATCGCACACACAGCGTATTCTTAGCAATTCACACCAGTGTGAAATAACACACTTGAAAACTCTAACCTAAATTAATTGATGGGGCAAATAAAGGGGTCCTGTGGAAGGACGGGGCAGTTCGACAGGATGTCTGTAAGGACAGGCTAATTCAAGATGTTGACTGAAAGGGCAGACCAGATCAAAAGCTGGTCTCGAAAAGCAAGCCAGGGGTTGTCTGGAATAACGAGCGATTTCAAGCGGTTATCTGAAAATACATGAGCAAGAAAGGCAGACGATTTTCGTCAGTTCGATTGGCGCTGCTTCAACTGAAGAGGTTAAATGGAACCGAAACAGAGATGGAAAAACAATCATGGGTTGTGAGTACGTGTTCGGAAAGATTCGTTGCTGCAAATATTTGGGAGAACGACACGAAGATTCAGGCAGAGAGCCGGTAACCTGACCGAGATGAAAGTGGATTCTATTCGAACACAACTACAACGTGACCACTAAGCCAGACCGTAGGGTAAAAGATCAGTTTGAAATACCTGAAGAGATGGGGAAAAAACATCACGATACCTGAAGAAATAAAGACTTGCGAAGCTGTAAAACTGAGTGAGGTGAGGTAGGACGTGATTTTTTTTTGACATTCTGAGGACCGTGCATCGTGATATAATCTTATAATAAAACCAACGAGAAGCAGTAATTTCTCAAATTTCTTTTTGGAATATGACTTTACGTGTTTTGGATAGTATCTTTGTCCACCATCAGGAGTCTAGCACTGTACACACTACAACAGGCATACGTCAAACAGGTTATGCTGACTGCTTGCTAGCAAGCAGTCAGCATAACCTGTATGTATTGTTGTGTGTACAGTGCTAGACTCCTGATGATGGACAGAGATACTGTCCGAAACATGTAGTCATATTCCAAAAATAAATTTGAGAAATTAGTGCTTCTCGTTGGTTTTATTATAAGAATGATTTTTTTTAACAGAATTTCTTCAATAACGTGAGGAATGCTGAGATCATGTGAATGTCTCATCCTTGTGGCTTGTGTCAGCTGGTGTTGTGCTATATTTGGATGAATCTGTACCGTCATGGAGGTAGGTTCCGAACTCGCGGCAGCTGACTCTGTTGCAGCTGTCAAGTGAGAAGGAAGGAATTTCCTGGCTTCTCACCGAAGCCAGAAGTAACTGGAGCGTGGATAGAGGTTTGGTGATGCGTCAACCGGTCTGACAGACGGGGTGGGGGGGGGGGGGGGCTAGACGCCCGAACAGAACAGAGGCTATATAGCTGCCAGCCGACTCGATTTTCTTTTATTTAGGAGATATTTATGCATGCGTCAGAATTTGTATTTGTGGGTATATTGCCCACGAACCTAAGGCAAGGAAAGGGAAAACAATTCCTCCATAGTATCATTCAAATTTCTTTCTGCCTTTATTTATTCGTATTCCTCAATGTTTCGTTTTTGCTTCTCTCTTAGTTATAACCTGCGTTTCATTAACGGCATTATAAGAAAAAATATATTAATCTCGCGAAACCATTAAAATACACAAATTTTGTCCGATATCCGAAACAGTGACTCCTACTTTACAAGAAAATACAAATCAAACTTTGCCATATTTCGCGAAAAGAAAATTTGTGTACAACAGGAAATATAGACCACAAAGGCATCCATAATCCCATTAGTAACATTTTCTCTTGTCACATCCCTTTATTTAATACAAATACATAATACATACATATCTACTTTTCCTTGTAGTCCTGCTAAGATTTAGAGCAATAGATTCGACGGCCAATTTATTGTACTATATCTTTTGTTGATCAATTCGTTGGCCAGTGACTTTCGGACAGGCATAATAATTCTTTCATGATCTTTAACCTTCCAAATTAACAGTGGCTATATTTACTGCAATAAGCCACGACCCCTGCCCTCAAATTTTGTCCAATTACCTGTATACGTTCATTCAACAGTCCCATTTCAAACTACATAACCCGTAATACTCATATGTGACACAGCGTCTTCAGAAAAGCCATGAAAATACAATGATTCGAATCAGTACAAGGGTTTTCGTGATCTTCTCCATTCATCCAAGCCAATTACGGGACAGGAGGCTACAATCACACTGAAATGGGCATGACCGCTTCAATTCATTCTTAACAATCGCGTATCTCGATGCGGGGATTAATGCCAGAAACTGCAACTCTTAGGACAGACTACAACTCAACAACCATCCGACCGTAAACACGTATTACAATTATGTAGTCTTCTTATACATTAAAAGTGGGCGATGTAGTCTAACTAGCAGCGGATGTGACACTAAGCAGGAGCTAAAGGCGCTTTTTACTCAAGCAGCAGCTGCAAATGACCAAGTCCTCTACCTACAACACATACTTCCTGCATATCATTAATTTTTCAGACTAAAACGGACACAATACAACTCCCGAAGCTTCTGCAATACTGTTATCGGGCGGCCGAGATTAAAGATTCTAACTGTTACATTGAACTTACCTCGTATACGTATTGTTAGAGGACGTTAAGAGAATCTTCAATTTCGTGATTTTGATGGAAATATATAGGTGGGTCGTGGATCAGGAGAGAAAGAGGGATGATAGGGGGAAAGTTCGTATAACCAAATGCACCCCCCCCCCCACCTAAACTAGCACAGACTGTTACGTAAAGAAGTCTGTAGGCTGTGTGCCTGCTACGACGAACTGTACCCACCACCAGTTTGACATAATCGGAGGTTACTATATAATTAAATTACATTCATATGCATTTGTTGGTCTTTTTAAAAATATTGTGCGTCAAAAATGTCACCTGCTCGTTGTTTTCGCTTTCGGATCCCGGATGACAAGTCAGAAGTCAGCACAGCGACTAGGCTATGGGCCGAACGTACGAGAAGTCGCAATTGAAGGCACGACAAGGCAACAGATTTGTGCCCTCTCCACCAAAGTCCAGACGGGGACCGTGGCCTACTTTGTACTCCTTCGGTACCGGGGAACCCAGCAGTAAAGCCGCCAGACCGTAAGACCAACAACACACGGCGCTGTTGGTTTTATGCTATGCATTTGAAGACTTGTTTCATGACCGTTTCTTTGTATCATGCCAATAAACGACACTCTGAAGAACAGTAAGTGAAAAGAATTTGGACAGTACGAACGACCTCCTGCTTAATTCAAGTTGCTTTACGAAATTTCTAATAACGATTCATAAAACACAAACACATTGAGGCAGAAAGAGAGACAGCGGGAGTGAGAGAGTAACAAACTGCAGGTACCATCTTGTAGAATGCGAGATTTCAATAAACGTTGTATGAAAGGATAAGAAAACTAGAAAAGAACTAGTCTAAAATAAACACAACTGTTTCAACTAAATCCGCGACGTACATATATATATATATATGTGTGTGTGTGTGTGTGTGTGTGTGTGTGTGTAGGGGGTCATCTGCTAAGTTTCCACTTTAGTAGCGTCTACCACGTTCATTACAGTTGCTGGAAATTATAGCATGTACAATGAACAAGCTGGAAGTAGCGGCGAGTTGCAGTTGATTACTGCCCACCTATACAGGAACTTATGCAACGCACAACACAGACAAGCCCAGAGTTCATTCTCAGCGTAATGGTGATATGTAGATACAAAAAAACCCTATAAAATAAATAAGGAGAAACATGAAAGGAATACAGAGGGGATAAAAGACAGCGTTGAAAAGCCAACAAAGTCTGGATTCTAAACAGCTATGGAGATGTAAGAAGAACTTCTCTTTTCTCTTGTAAGGACCAGAGAAAGAGTGGTTAAGGCCAAGCCGTAAACCCAGCCTACTATACAAGTTCCTTCGTATATTTAAAAGATGAATAGGGCCATTCCCCATAGATTCAGTTATCTCTGAACACCCTCAGATAAAAGAGAGAATATACTACAGTATCCGGAACATGCGTGCCATGAGAGCTCCTGGTGGGAGAAGCAGGAAGGAAGGGACTCGAGAATTAATCGGGTGCGCATGCATTACAGGGGATTGTTATTATATCAGGCTGACAGGCAAACAGAACTGCTAAGTGCAGTTTGAACTCTGGTGCAATGAACAATTGAGTAGTTGCGCGTAGCGTACTGATTGCTGTAATTTTCCACGACAAATCCACATAAGGGAGAAGGGTGGTGTGATCATTTTGGCGCAAATCTACGGAAAAGTACGACTTCATTCAAAGTCTTTTGTTTTTCGTGTATGTACTGTACGTCATTCACTGACATGTTCTCTACGTCATTATGTACAGTATATACATGACACGAATCGTAGATATGTTCACTCTTTTCTGGATTGTGATTCTATAATCTTGTAGATGAAACCGACGTTTCGGAAGAATGATTTCTCATCGTCGACAGTGTCTTTTTTTTAATTGCTGTCCTCTGAATAATTCACCTACGCACAGTACAATTTCCGAATTCACGTTGAGTCTACATACCGTTCACTAGGCTACTGTAAAATTGAGGTGTGATAATTTGTGGTTCTCATGGCAGTGCCTCTGAGTATTACTGTCTTTTGGGTTTTGACGCCGTGTAGTCGGGGATAGTACTGCCAAAGCCTAGCTGCAGGTTCCTCCGACACTTTGGCAAATATCTGCAATGCTTTAGCAGGACACCATGACGGATGTGGAGGACTGTCGGTAAAGTGTATTCATTCTTAATCTGTAAATTAAGAAGTAAATTGTCTGAAACTAGCTACGACCGCATTAACCTCGGGGAAACAGACCACATTCACGTCGGCTGAGACGCCGTTGCTTGAAAGACATAATATGGCAAGCTGTGCGGGCGGTTTAATGATTGCCGATAATGAGGGTGATAATTATTAATATCATCACGATGATAATGATATCTAACGACGACAGTACAACATATAAGCCTACTTCTGCACATCGATTTTCATCTTTGAAAGGATGTCGCCCAAGTCCTTTCCAACCACCGTTGTTTTGAACACTCAAACGGCGCTATTTGCAAGTATATGTTTAAGACTAAAGCCAACAAACAATTCCCGCGCCACGCGTTGGAATTACATCCTTAAAACGAACTGTTGGCAAAATAGCAGTCTGCAGTACCAAGGACTTACGGTAAATTGGGGGTCAGGAAAACCGCGACTTCTTTGACCACTCATCAAATTGTAACTACATGCGCCTACACATTAGTTGTCAGAAAGCCACAAGATAATAGGACATTTTGGAAAAACATAGGTTGAATGATATTATTTCATCTCACAAATACGGGGTGTCAGAACGTCGGCTGTGTTCAACTGTTATTACAACTATGCTCCCAGCAAACCTGGATCTTTCGTTGTGAAAGCTAACAGTATTTACCACGTGCAGACAAATTAAAAACTGCGGATACACAAACCGAATACCGCGGCGGGAGAAACTCGATACAAATGGAATCCTGCGAATATTGCAGGCCGCGGCTTGTGGGAGATTGCTGTACAATGCTAAAAATGTCGACAATTACACAGTTATACCCAGCTAACGGACTAACCCCATGGAGCACAATCCTCCTCGAAAGCTGCTAGTTCCTCAGCAGTCAAAGAAATTCACCGCAATTTATGTAACCCGAAAGTCCATTACTGCGTTCGTAATAGCCCAACACTTGTTCCTATCCTGAGAAAGACCAATCTAGTCCACGACCCACTCCCTTCCTATTCCTTGAAGATCCATTTTAATGTTATTTCTCATCCACGCGTAAGTCTTAGACGTGGTCTCTTTCCCTCAGGTTTCCACAACAAAAATCTGTATGCATCTCTCCTTTCACCGATACGTGCCACATGCCCAGCTACCGCCTTATATAGATAGAATAATCATAATAAGATAACACAAATAGAAAAAGAAAAGAACAATGAGAAAGGAAGAACGACAAAAAGATAAACTAAACGAAGGAAAGAAAGAAAGACAAATTAAGGTGTACGAGGCATATCTGTAAATAAGTAGGAACAAGACCTGCGGAACCAAGAAACGAAGCTGTTTGGAAGAAGAATAAGGAAAGGAACTGCGCTAGAGAGAGTATTCTTGGAAGGTGCAAGGAGCCGTTCTCCAAGTGGTCCATCACCCGCTGGAGACGCATCATGCTGCCGACTGGAATCCTGCCGGCGAGATATCGCGTCCCGCAATGTCGTAAATCTCGCCCATCCCCACCCCCCCACCCCCAACCACCGCCCCAAAAACGTGACCGAATCAAAGCAATGCGCCGAAGTTTTCTTTTTTATCAATCATCTCCAAGCGGAAAACATGACTGAAGTATTTTTCTTATCACTCCGGTTCCTTTTCCATACAACGCACTGGGATTAACTGAGCTACTGGCTCCAAATGCGAGAGTCTTTCTGCGAGTGAGGCGCAGAATTTCGGTCCTTGTGCCGAAGAATGACAATCTGCTATTAAAATAAATTAATTTGCGAACGGCATTTAAAAACGCAAAAAAAAAAAATTCACCCTAGAACGGGCCACAAAAACTCAGAGGGGGAGTAGAGGTATGGCTCTACTCTTTCTTTAACCTTCACGCTAGATGGAAGCGGGTGGTTAACGCACCGCTCCAGCCGCTTTACCCCCGGGAAAAACCCGGCACCCAATGTTTAGGAGTCTGGGTGGGCCGGTCTGGACGGGTGCGGAAAATCTCGCCCCCCAATGGGATTCGATTCCCGGACTGCCCAGTCCCTAACGAGTCTCTGTATTGACTGCGCTATTCCGGTCCACACGACCAGTGTTTATAATCCTTATATTATTAGTCTAATGATTGTACGTTACAACATACCTATCAGTAATAAAAGACGCTCTTCACTGTACGAAAGCGCCTAAAATGCACGACAAAAATTCTAGGGCCTTTGCGTAATCAAAGGAACCACAGGAACGTTGGTAATTTTTGTGACCAACAACATCCAAAGGTAACCTCTTTAACCAAGCAGTCATAAATGTAAGCAGGTCTTCACGTACAGTGCCTGTTATATTTTCATTTTTCGATTTTAATGACAATTGGAAACTCCGAAAAATATTAGTAAAAATCCCCACCCACCCGGGTATAAAATTTTCGCGAAAAGCCGTCCGGTGGGTACCGAGCTGCTCAATGTGGACAGACGGACGTACACACGGACAGACATTACAAAACTAATATTCGCTACTGGTTTTATGAGAAAGCACGTGCAAACTGTAAACCACATTATACATATCCGTACACAGAACATGCGGTGAGAGCAGCATGCACGAACATTGAAGGTCGTAACAACAAATATATTTGTCCACTCGTCCGGAACGACGTTAAAATCACAATCAAGTGGAAACATTTTGGGCTGAGAATCCCGTTGTGAGGCGTTCAGTGGAAATGTCTCTGAATGTATGTATTCCTTAATGTTCTTTCCCACAGTCCTCTTCATTTCTCTAAAAAACGACGACAAGAGAAGTGTAACAGGCACTGTACCTTGTATACACATCAGATTAGAACAGTACAAGGGAAAGTAGCCTGTACTATGGCTAGTGAAACATGTTAGGTGATGGAAAAGGACGCTACAACGGTCTGGTCTGACGCAGTTTGTGGTGAAATGTCAGGACGGAAGAATTTATGCGCGGCTGTTGAAATCTGCAGAAGTCTGCTGATGTCTGTACACATTCTAATTAACTGCCTTAATATTCGCTAGTATGACACAGTTACTCGCGCATATTTTATTTTTATAGATCTATTTAAGGCAAAAATTGACCTAAAATATCGCTGTATTCAATAGGCCTTATTTATAACATAAATAACCATAATATTAAACGCATTTACCAACCAGACTAGACGGGCGGGATGTTGAAACTTCTTGGTGCAGACACCCAGTTACGATCGCAGCTGGCACAGAAACTAAAGTTTTAATCTGCTGTTTCCTCCCACAGTGAGGAAAGTAAATATGTCCTTTGTGAATCCGTATGATTATTTTGGCTACAGCCAGATAATGACAACACTAATGATAAAAAAATATTTTTTTTTTTGCGCAACAGCCCCCAGTGGGCCAGGGCCTTCTCATTCACGAGGTTTCTAGATCACACACAACGACGCACCACAGTCGGTAGGACTCCTCTGGACGACTGATCAGCTCGTCGCTGAGACCTCTGACAACACACAACACTCACAACAGACAGACATCCATGCCCCAGGTGGAATTCGAACCCACAGTCTCAGCAGGCCAGTGGCCGCAAACCTACGCCTTAGACCGCGCGGCCAATGGGACCGGCATAGAGGAACATTACAGGAACAAAATATATCTCAATCAATTCTCAGCATAATGCACACTGTATACTTATGGCCTTCAATCGACTCACAACAATATATCTGTCTCTTAAATCCGAAACTAGGGAATATATCAGAAAATACGTCTACTCCCAAAAATTAAAAACTTCTACTGTTATGTATATACAGGATAAAATTCACTTTCTGTCAATAATGGTCATGTCTGTGATCGATTATGGGGATTATGTATCCAATATAAAGAACAAAACTGAAAGAGGAATAGGCCATTACGATTAACCAGACCAAGTGGTTTCCTACACAATGAAGGAATTTGGCTGACGGTAAAAGAAAAAGGGGAGAGAAATCGGATCAAGTGATTGGATCCAATCAAAGGGAGGCTCTGCTCTGGACAGGCCAGGGGCTGTAATCTCCCCCGATTGAATGACCAAGGTTTCCTCTTACTCGGCGACTCCCTTTGCGGACACGGCAGCCGGTCATCCTCAGAAAAAAAAAAAAAGAGAGAGAGAGATGGGGATTGTTCCAGCCCTCAGCTCCCTGCCACAACTTATCCCAACCCATTCCCTGGCCAGGGGCAGTTGGGCCGTGCGATCTGCAAGTCCCACATCTGCAGCGTACATCTATATTCCCGCAGCTTCGATTAGTGTTAGAGTTATTTAACGATGACTTTCAACCCCACACGTTATATAGAACAATATGTTAAATAAGAGCGAATTTTGAACTGGAAAGCGTATGGCAGGAAGCTGCTTATTTTACTTGACTCCTACGAATCTTTGAGCACGATTTCTTGTACAGTACAACAGCACTAGCTATGAAATAATGTGAAATGCCAACTTGATGCAACAAGGTAATTTTATTGACGTATTCTTAGCTCGACAGGTTTCGGGTACATACGCCCATCATCAGAAGCAGTAGATGTTGAGTTGCAGCCTATGGTTTTCTGCACCGAGTTTGTGGATGGGTGGTGGTCTTGAGAGCCGTTGCGTAGGTCGTGTGTACGGTGCGGATGGTGCCGTGCGACTCGCACTTTGTTGCATCGAGTTGGAATTTCACATTATAGCACTAGCTACCTCCGCTTTACACCACGAGGCAAAGCTGCACTCGTTTCGCCCATGAAGTCATGCGGCGGCGGATGTATAGCTCATTCCACTCTTACTTTACCTCGGCACTAGAGGGGGATGAGCGGTTACCTTTATGCTCTGACGGCTTTACCCTCAGGATTAGCCGATGTTACGCTTCCAACACGAGGCTTGGCAAACCCCATAGACGGTCTGGAAGTTTCGGAAAAGAGAAAACTCTCAAACCACGTCACTGGGAAAGCCCAGAGGATAGCCTAGCCATTACATCAGCTATGCTCGCCTGCTCCCTCTCATTATCCTTAAGTGTTTTGTAAAGAAAAACCACGTTTTAGGTTCAGATAACTACTGCGGTTCACCGAATGCAGCAGAATGATGTCTGATTTACCATGATTATTACAACGGAACACAAAAATGAAGGCATGTCGATTAACACGCCTGTACAACACATCGCTATGAGTATTATAAATTCATTATATTTTGTTTCAACGTGTTTCGGCAGCCTTATACGGCTATCATCAGGTAGTCTTACAAATGCAAAAGAGGAAGTGTGTCTTTTAGGAGCAAGGCCATCCCCTACCCCCTACCTTTACGAGCGGTAAATATAGGATTTAAGTAAATTGTTTATCATTCCAAACAGTGGAATAACATTAATAATTGTCCAACGAGATACAGCGCAAAGCAGTCTATTTATTATTCTGCAATTTCATTCTACATGTTTCGGGTGTCAACCACACCTATCATCACGAGTACACAAAACTGTAAATACAGCCCCCGGTACCTCCCTCCAACGTGGCCAAGCTAGCTTGGCCACGTTGGAGGGAGGTTTTGTGTACTCCTGATGATGGGTGTGGTTGACACCCGAAACATGTAGAGGGAAATTGCAGAATAATAAATAGACTACTTTGTGTTGCATCTCGTTGGACAATTATTGATATAGATCAGCGATGCACGGAACCATGAAAATAAAAGTGGAAAAATAATAATTGTAATAAAAGGATTGAAACTAAATAAAATCAGAATATGTTGCTGGGATCCTTTTTTATGCTCGTAAATATTGAATGTTGTCGATACAGGCAGGTCTACTTTGAAGCATATAGATGCGTATTGGACACGATTACGTCACTAGCGTTTATGGATTTAACCTTATCTGTGGTATAGTGCTGTCAAAAATAACATAAGTAACTGAATAAACCACTTACAATCAAATTGGAAAGTGAGTGAATAAAACGACGCTGGGCTGTGGAAGGCTACGGCTTGCTCTAATGCTATAAACAACATGACATTTTCACCACAGAGATTAGTTTCAAACGTTGTTTGGTTCTCATAACAACAATAACTGTTTGCACAAACAATATCCAATTTTTGTAATGGGAATGCGTTGTTTTCTGTGTGTTAAAAACAGACTTGAATGTATTATTTTGACGAGCTTTATCTTAGACACTATCATGGTAAAGGTAATGTCTCAAAGTTCGTCTGTAGACGCAGGTTATATGCACAAATCTGCCAGAATTATCAATTTCGGGTAAGATGCCAACGCAGGACTAAATGAATGAAAAAGAGGATCACGAATGAGCAGTCCACCTCGACTTTCAGTTTAGTTCCCACTGCTGCCATCAGCAGGATGTGATAGCTGCACAGGAATGTATACTTCCTGCTCATTACCTACAATGCTGGCTTACAGTATAACGTCAGGTGGGATATATCATGTTACGTGCCTAACCTTGAAGCTATCTTAAAAAGCAGGTGGCACAGACAGTTAATACTGCGCACTCAATTGTTACAATGCATATTGATGTGTGTGTCGCGACTCTCCACTATGCAGAATTATTTTGAAATAACGCTGGCAGACAAAGTGACGGCGACTTATATTTGGATTCCATTCTTCTATACGACCTGTGATCGAAGCACGTGTTGCAGTGTTATATATTTAACCAATAACGTTCTAAAGATATGCAGAAAAGTAAATAATGGATAACAAGACAGGCAACGTACAAATAACGGTACAACGAGACGCCTTCGCGTAACTATTGTTGCCGTACAAATAAAATAATTATTACATATTGTATGTGTGTGTGTATGTGTGGTGTGTGTATATGTGTGGTGTATGTGTGTGGGATGTGTGTGTGGTGTGTGTGTGTGTGTGTGGGTGTGTGTGGGGTGTGTGTTTGTGTGTGTGTGTGTGTGTGGTGTGTGTGTGGGGTGTGTATGTGTGTGTGTGTGTGTGTGTGTGTGTGGGGT
>Ga0136643_10007233_pt1 | contig 16025 bp, 21 predicted proteins | sample TergutLab28metaG_FD_96883 | JGI IMG/M metagenome (GOLD analysis project Ga0136643, IMG submission 96883) | Labiotermes labralis P1 segment gut microbial communities from Petit-Saut dam, French Guiana - Lab288 P1 (version 3) (version 3) | ecosystem: Host-associated > Arthropoda: Insects >... | reverse complement strand
GGATAGAGACAGGTGGCGGACGCTTGTGAGTGCGGTAATGAACCTTCGGGTTCCGTGGAATGCGGGGAATTTCTTGACTAGCTGCAAACCAGTTAGCTTCTCAAGAAGGACTCTGCACCATGAAGTAAGTAAGTAAGTAAGAACACCAATTAAAAAATGGGCACTGAGTCAACATGAGTGTATGAGTTATATCGGGATGTTGAAGAGTTAATGACGATGAAAAGTTAAACTAATTTCACCTATACTCCAACACAACTTTGTCCATTCCAGATGTGGTGGTTACATCGAAACTTTTTTGTGTGAAGCTGGCCTAAGACAAACATACACTGGTTACAGCAGTGGATACAATGCTCCTATTTGTTTCTCTAGTAACTTATTACAGTGACATTATCTATGATTATACATTGTTGAAAGTAAGATGATTTATGAATTATAAATTGGGAAGGATTTGGAAGGAACTGGTGGTGCAATAATTACGGTACTTTCACAGGATTTGCTTGGAGCAAACTGAGTAACACCATAAAGAACCTCAGTCAGACCAATCAGTATATGGTCATGATATCAACTAGCCACCTACCACGCATAAGTCAACAGAATTTTATGTGTTGTTGACCATGCATCCTGGTATGATCCTTGTAAATAACCAACTTGACACACAATTTTTCATGTATGTTTATTTCTATTCTCTACATGTTTCCGGCAGCCATGTGCCCATCATCAGGAGAGGTATTGTATCAATGCGACACCTGGTTTATGTCACTCTGTGTAGATGACCATCTGGTACGCACATTAGGATGAGTTTCATCCTAATGTGCATACCAGACAGTCATCTACATAGAGTGACATAAACCAGGTGTCGCATTGATACAATAACTCTCCTGATGATGGGCACATGGCTGCCGGAAACATGTAGAGAATAGAAATAAACATACATGAAAAATTGTGTGTCAAGTTGGTTATTTACAAGGAAAAAGTCAACAGGTCAGCTGGAAGAGATTTTTTTGTGATTATTTGGTTACCTACAGACAGTTTTCAACCCTACTTCTTGTTCTGCATTGAACGGAAGGATGTTCATGAGGATGACAAACACGAATGAACGCAGAGCTTGTGTTATGATATTCCAGTACCTATCTATGGGGAAATAGTGATAAAACCGTCACAATGATCAGTCTGTGGAATGCAGATTAAACAAATGTGTCATGTGCAATTACACTAAAAACCACTAACAGAACAATGCAAGATTTTAGGTTCTTACATCAATGTTAGCATTTGTGATGCTGGAAATTATTTACCCAGTGATATAGTTTAACATCCCACAAGGCTTGCATCTATAGTATAAGAACAATAACAACAAAGTGAGCCAGACCACTTTCACTAAACACACACTGTTTTGTACCATACAAAAACCACAGTGGAAGAGTGAACATGTGATTTGGCATCCAACTGGTGGTGCAACAGTTATGACAGTAGTACACAGGAAATTTTGGTATGAACCCAGTTTTATACAACTGACATTTTTTTTTATCTTTATCTCTATTGTTCCACCGTGCATTTCGTAGAGTCATTTAATTAGCACACCAACTAATGCACATACATAAAATTTTTTACATTAAAACGTTTAAAATCGTTCCAACATGTTTCGATCCTAAGATCATCTTCAGGGAGCTACACTGTTCCTTGCTAAAGTCACATTTTTAAAAACACACACTGATTAATTTTCTTATATTAACTTGGTGCTGTGACAGCATGTCGTATTATGTAAGTCGTATGCTGCTGAGAATGCGCCTGACTGTGGGTGTGTGTCGAGTGTTATGTTGCGTGAGACAGCCAGTCTCACGCGACGACTTACACCATACGACATGCTGCCACAGCACCGTGTTAATATAAGGAAATTAATCAGTGTGTGTTTTTAAAAATGTGACTTTAGCAAGGAACAGTGTAGCTCCCTGAAGATGATCTTAGGATCAAAATAATGTTGGAGCGATTTCAAATGTTTTAATGTAAAAAATTTTATGTATGTGCATTAGTTGGTGTGCTGATTAAATGACTGACATGTTTGTTCATGAGTACAAGACATAGTCCTTCAGCATCCATGTAAATTAAACTCATGGTCTGATAATGGTAAAAATGTAGGAAAAAATGTCACAATTTTAACCACTTTATCATGTACAACTTCACACGCATATGTAAATTTTAAGCTGCAGTTGACAGTAATCTAATAAATTAACCATGTGAGGCAGAGTCTTTGAAAATCTGACAATTGCTCAGCTTTCCAACACATTCCTCACATTTTACAGAACCCAAAGGTTTATTACCATGTTCACAAGAGCCTAACACCTGTCCCTATTCTGAGACAGGTCAATCAAGTCTATGCCATCCCAACCAATTTCTTTACCATCCACTTTAATATTATCCCCCCTTCTATATCTTGTTCTTATAAGCAAGTAGACAGTAATAATGTACACATATTGCTTTGTTGATAATACACCACAATATGGTGCAAGTGAAATGATCCACTATTTAACTCAGTACGTAATTAAATAAAACCGCAGATCAGACTCAAAAATTCCAAAATTAAATTATCCCTATATGTACCAATATTTACACACACATGTTCTGTGTACGAATGGTTTTGAATTGCTGAACGCAGAGGAGGCCATCTTATATTCTGGTAAATATGGCATGTCTACAAATTAGATGCTAAAGCAATATAAATAAACTGCCTCAGAACAATAACAAAATGTTAGTTAAAGAGACCTAACTAGCTCTGTGTTTGCAGATTCATACCTGCACAGGGATTCCTGCTGGTGTTGCTCGCTGAATATGCCGATTTATGTCTGGCCCTTCCTTCATACTAACATTGTAACTGCACTGAAATACAAGACAGAAATATACTGTCAGTTAACAAAGATATTTCTTTCCCTAAAAATGTCTGTCATGCAACTTTTCTTTTACTGTGATGCACAAAGACATGTATGTGTGTTCACAAAAGGTTGCCATTACTTCATACCCGAGGGGCTCCACTCTCACATCATATCCCAGGCACCAGCTATTCTGAGGTCTTATAGCCCTCCTTAGATGCTACTAGCAAATGCCAAGAGGATACTGCCAACAGGGCATGACTGGCTCCACATCAATTAATTCACTGTGAGCAGAATTCATTCTTCAGGTCCGAGACTGTTATCTCTTAAATTCCTCACATGATAGTGCCAGTACAGCATGTGCTAGTGACATATGATACACATTTAAAGAACTAAATGAAGAAATAGTCGTAAATATAGCAAAATGTCTACCTCTGGTTGCAGGCCTCGGATACGGAACTGCCCGCTTGCCTCACTGCTGCTCTCTTCCTGGAAGTGGGAGCACTTGTCTTGTCCTACAGCCTCTACAACAATTCCTTCTTCTGGTTCGCCATTCAAAGAAGTCACCACTCCATATGCACTGTAGGCCACTCGATGACCACTGAAATCCATTTAACATTGCAACGGTCATCTAGTGTTGATGGTAAAAGTTTTCCCTCCCTGAATCATGAAGACATACAGAGGGAGCAGGAGTACAGCTCCCGTTACTCTTATCTATAGAGCTAAAACACAGTGAGTGTTTAACTTCACAACCTGAACGCTGTACCTCTGGGAAACAAACCCAGCACCCACTGAAGAGAAGGCTGGGTTGGCCCAAGAGCCAGCCTGGATATTTCTGACAAGACAGACATCTCTTGTCCCTACCTTGGACCATCCAACCTGTCGCCTAGTTGCAATAGCAAATATTCTACTCTGGCTCCCTCTAGTGTTTATCATATCAGGGTACTGTAGAAAAAAAAAATTTGTTTTATAGGCGAGCTGGAAGGGTTTCAGTCAGAAGAGCTCTGGTGGTTCAGCTTTAACCTGTACTGTCCAGTAATAGCTAACATACTCTGCATTTACCTGAATATAAGATGAACCCACCCTCCCTTCACAATCTTCAATTTTCAAACAAATATTTATATAGAACATGTTTAACGTTGTGCATGATTGTTAGGATAAACCCCATTTTCCAGGTAATTAATTGGTAAAAATTTTCTCATCTTACATTCAGTAAACACAGTACATAGTTTATAAAAGAAATTAAGTTCCCCATGATAAGGGGTAGGTGAAGCCTTGCTTTTAGACTAACATGTACATCACCTGATCAAGCCTCACATTCATTTCACTAAGAGTGATGCAAAATACAAGAAAAGTTTGGTAATCTGCTTAACGAAGGTAATGGAACACTTATGCAATGGAGGTGACATGCACCAGGTAACAGGCAAGGAATGGAACACCTACATATGGCAGACAACGAACAACAATGGTGCTAATAAAATCATAAAGCACTTACTTGAACTGTACGTTAACAGTAGCCCCTTCTTCTACTGTGATCATTTTGGAATGAGGTTCAAACCGATATTCCTTCATCATAGGTCGCAAGAAATATTCACCTGGGCTTAAAGAACTGAATGTCATCTTGCCATCCACTCCCGTCTGACTGTTTCGGCGGAAACTTTCACCACCAGACAAAGACAATAATACGCCCTGTAAAAATAACATACCCTCAATAAGTAACGGAGTATATGAAGTAGAGAGTAACAACATGCACATATAACATACGCAGCAGAAATAAGGACATGGACAAAAGCAGATATTAGTGGACAAACAGCAGCAGAAATGACATGCCATGAACAAGACCAAGATGGAAACAACACACTAGGAATGATGCAACACACAAGGATGAATACAAGATGAAATTGAAGAGTTTTGGGAGGGCAGAAAGTTGGTGAAATGTAATTGTTAGGAAACCCAGATAAAAGTGGGGGTGGTGGTGGTGGTTGTAGCAGTATAGTATTCTGCAAAGATTTTAGCCAAAACATGTAAGAACTGTTAGCCAAAAGAACACATTTATTTAAGGCCAAAGGTCAAATGGTATAATATTAGTGAATACTGAACTGAGAAGGATGTGGTAGGTCATGGTCATGGATGAATCTTAAGCACTATCCTGGCATTTGCCTGGACTGTGGACAAACACAGGGTACAGAATGCTCTGGCCAAGGTTCACAATGCATGACTCTTAAATTCACATCAGAAGCATTACTAATTCAGCTGACACAATTTGCGACACTGGTATCAGAACAGAACTCTGTTGTCTTCAACACAGATAATTTTCACGGACTCATGACATTACAAATGCGTCAATGCCTGGTTCGTTGACTCTCATGCAAGATACATTAACAAGACTTATGCTGACAACACACAGATGACAGTAAGTATTTGTTATTAATATATCAGATACTCTATTTGCTACACAAATCAGATTTTCGTTCTTGAGCCCTCTTTATATCCAAAGAAATAATGAGGACCATGTAAGTGTTGTCTGCCTCAATTTTCTTAAGCTTTGCTCTCCCTACCTCTTGTTGTACATGGCACTTTGGCATGGTAAAGTACGTAATATACACCTGAACGACAACAACCCAGAACTGCATTTTGCAGTACTGTTAGATGACTTACTGCAGACATGATGTGTTTTTTTCATATGGAAAGACAGAGCAGTGCAAGCACAGAGTGTCCAACAGCCACCACCTCTTTTGATATAATCCACACAGCTGAACACGACCTACCTTTTAACGACAGTAAAAAAATTAATTCAAGATGAATGACATAATATTCAAGCAACTTACTTGTAATGGTTTGCTATCAGCTTTATCTGCAACTTCAACAATAACTTCAGCCAACTTGTGAGCATTAAAGTTTCCATTAGCATCTGGTCCTGTAAGAACAAAGCCCTCCTTTTCCGCGGTTACCCTGAAAGCGATCCGACAGTAAGAGTAACATAACACTGCACAAACAGCACAACAACTGTGGTGTGTCTGCATATGATTCACGCAACACAGCTAATGGTATAAAGTTGACCCAGTGCACACCATGAAGGCACACAAAGTAGTGGAGATATAGTTCCACTCATTTAACCTTTGCACTAGAAGGAGGTGGGCATGCGGTGGTGCAGTTGGTTGAGGCACTGCACTACAAGCCGGAAGGTCGCGGGTTCGATTCCCGATGGCGTAATTGGAATTCTTCCATGACATAATCCTTCTGGCCGCACTATGGCCCTGGGGTTGACTCAGCCTCTAACAGAAATGAGTACCAGGAATATTTCCTGGGGGTAAAGGTGTAGAGGGCTGACAACCTTACCACCTTCATGTGCCGACTGTCTTGAAATCTGGGAGCCTCAACCTCCTGGAACCCTCAGGGCCTGTCCAGGCCTGTAATGGGATTGCTTTACCTTTACCAGAAGGAGGTGACTGGTTACCCTCATGTCCAACTGTTTTATCCCTTGTGTGAGCCATCATTACTCACTGAAAAGGAAGAAGGGTGGGCCCTAGAGCCCATCTGGATGTTTAATTTAAAGTAAACTCTTTCTTCTCCAAAATGCCCAGACTGGCTCTGACTATCTGGGGCTTCTCCCTCATGGGCAAAGCAGCAGGGTCATGAAGCTAACCACTCACTTCCATCCAGTGCCACGATCAAGAATAAACAGATATATACATAGACTCCACCATGTGCCTTCGTGGTGTGCATTCTACAGTCCTGCCTCTAAGCAATGAAGGGTCTCACCTGTAATCTACTCCTCCACGCAGAGGACCCATCCTAAACTTGCCATCTCCTGCAGTTTCAGTTGTGACTACAACCTCATCACTGGGTCCTTTAGTGACTGTGACCCTGACACCAGCAGATGGTGGGATCACTTGACCCTCCACGACCCGTCCCTTCTCTGCGTACAGCTCCACAGCTGTGTCGACACAGTCATTTGCACCAACCAAAATACTCTGCGGAGGACTGAAGAGTAGTGCGCCTGCAGTGGGCTCTAGCACCAATTTTTCACCTTCCTTAACCATGATTTCAAATCTATACATCAGCATTTTGTCTGAAGTTGGTTTAGGAATTAGGGGCCCCAACCTAAGGAAAGTAGGAGAAGCAGTTACACTTGGCAGTTTTGATCACTGATGGGACTAGGCACATCATGTCTCATTACCTGAACGCAAAATCACAATATAACGAGACAGGCAATGGACGTATGAGACAACACTCAGACACGTTCATGCAGCCACCGTTGCCATGGAAAAGCAATAAGTATTACATAGTCTGAGTGTGCGTTTGTAGCCTCAGTTATCCGGCCTAATATTGTATTGTCGTCTGTGGCCTGCCTCGCTCTAAAATATTTTTCCACGTTATCTCACAAACAGCACGATGTTCAGAAAAAAAAGTTATTGAACACAAAATGTGTGTTTTGAGTTTCTCTACAACTTTTCTCTGAAAGACTTCTCATTCTACATAGAATTCAGTGAGATATTACCATAAATGTACACAGGTCTTCATGAAAGTACCCATTACCCTTGTCACATTTTAATCAAACGTGAATCTTAATGACAGATTAACAAAAAAATGACTGAATTATCAAATTTCATTAAATTCTGTCCAATGAAAGTCAAGTTGTTCCAATCAAACAGACAGACAGATGGGCAGGCAGACATGAAAAAATTAACAGTCGCTTCCTACAATTTCGTGGATATGCCTAATAGCAGCTAAGTAAACACTAAAATACATGTCAGTGTTCACTTCCATTCATTTATTGTACCATGAGTCACATTTCTCCCTTACTTAACCTTTTGGCGCCGGAATTATTTTTTTAATCTTAGCACATTCTGTATATAAAATGTGAATAATACAGGAACCAAATATGTTAGAATTATGAAACAAACTGCATTTTGAAGAGGAAAAAACGGAGAGTATATACCATGTTTAAAATATTCAGTTCCTATATTTGTTGAATAAATATATAAAATGCAACTTTAGAGGTTAGCGGTGCGGTACAACCACTATAGTTGACATTAGGCGTCTAAAGGTTAACATTAATTCTAACAATCCCATGTCACTACATAACAGTTTAACTTTTACCAGTTCAAGTTTTGCCTAACTGACACATCAAATCTTATATCAAATGTGGGTTTCACTGTACAGTAGGTAGCAGCAGCAGTACACAGCACTGCATTCATACAGAAGTCGAGAGCAGATTACATGTAAGGAATGGCTATTACTGTGCAATTCAGAATCCAAAGTAATGGTTTTTGTTTAATGTAAAACGATGTGACAACCAGCTGAAATCAATACGCCACATAGATTTTATGAGCACTCCGACCTTTACGAACCAGCTGTCCTATATGCGGGACGCACGTAGGGCTATGCCCTATTAAATTTGTTTTATGTATTTATGAAACAAGAAAATTTACCACATATTGAAGACATGCTGCACAATCTCTCTTATTTCCCACAAAATGACACTTATTTCATAATTTTATCCTTTTCTGTCCAAACAAAATTAATGTGTTACATAAACAATGTGCTAATAATTAAATACCCACCACAGCAATTAAAAGTTAGTGACAGCAAATACTGAACCAGAGCATCAAGCACGTGTAATTTTAAATGACAATAATACTTCTTCTTCTTCTTCTTCTTCTTCCATTGACACTACAGCCCACTGTGGGCTTTGGCCTGTCGAACAATGTCCTTCCATTTTTTCCTATCTGCCACCAACTCTCTCCATCTTCTCACACCCAGCACTTGAAGATCTCTTTCTACTTCCTCTTTCCATCTTTTCCTGGGTCTTCCTCTTCTCATCCCTTCCAGTTCTTGAGTGAAGATCTTTTTGGGCATCCTATCCTCCTCCATTCTCTCTAGGTGACCTAACCAGCTTATCCTCTGCCCTTTTATCCATTTTGCTATATTTTCTCCCTTGCTCATCTCTTCTAGTTCTCGATTTGTCCGACTTTTTCATCCCGTTTTCATATTTAGGACCATATATTCTTCTAAATATTTTCCTTTCAAAAATTAGCAGAGTTTGTTCTTCTTTCTTCGTCAACGTCCATGCTTCCGCTCCACACGACACTACCGGTCTTATTAGAGTCTTATATAATGTAATTTAGTAGCTCTGGATAAAAGTCGACTCCTGAAGAGACTTATAGCGGCAAAATAGACAATAATACTATTAACATATATATCTATTTTCTACGAAGCAATTTTATCTCTAATTTTCATCCACATAATAATATAACACATGAAATGTGTTATATTATTAGCCACATTCATGCTGGTCACATATTACCATTATATAAATTATTACAGTTTGTATGTTTGTGTATGTTAAAGATTACAAACATGGCAGCAATGCAAACCTTTGGGGGTGCACAGTGCATGATCACTTTCACAGCACAAACCCGTACCAGTGGAAATTAAGGAAATAAATAGTTTTATAATTACTAATTTTAAGTGCAGCAGCTAGTCTCTTTGTAAAGATGGAGGTACTTCAGAACTCAATATGTAATCACTTTCTCACCTTGCCTTCAGTTTCCGATCCTCGCTCGACAGCACATAAATGAACATATCATTCACATTCTCAGATGAGATCACTCTCCCACCCATTTTATGTGCCACGGCCGTAAGTCGGACGGACGACAACGCCGCAGACACAGAGTTCCATCTTACAGATGGATGTGGGTAATCATGACAACCAACCGGCACAAATTCATAGATGCCGGCATCAGAAACACACGTCCTTGTAGTGCCTTTTTTCACAGTTAAATTACCAGTGGTACTGGATGAGTTACCAGATGTCCGTAATGTATACTGAACCTGAAATAGAGCACGGCATTTGTCAAATGTATTCTTCAAATAATGAAATGCTGGTTTTTGTCATCCTTCATCATATATAAAGAGGTACAGATGAACAGAGGCACATACAAACATCCCCACTCTATCTGCCGTCTCAATAAGTGTGTGAAACTTCATCACTCTATGAAAAGAACACAGAGTACAGGTGAAATAAACTCTCAGGTGATCAGACCCATCAACTCTGAGTAGGTGTTTAGTATTTCAAAGCCAGCCTGCTACCATCATCATAGGAAGATGCGACCGGTTACCCCCAGTGCCAACGAGAATTATATGTCAGTGACATTCCTCCTTTGGCCTCAGGCACCCTGAACATGGTCAATACAATGCATGCCAATACACTGCAACAGCTTCAATATGACATTACTAAACACCATACAACAAAGTCGCACATACCGAAGATAAACCATGCTAAGTCATACGGTAATTCATCACAAATGTTTTGAAGGAATCTGCTGCCTTCTCTACCTGGCTAAAATCTTCCAGACTACACAGCATTGCACCTCCACTGACAATCATCTTTTTGGGCACGGCTGTGAGAAATTCAAATCTCATTTACTGATCTGTTTGGCTGCAAATTGTTAACGGTCCAAAGATACAGCAATCATATTTTACCTGAGTCTTATGACTTGATAAGAAAGTGACAGTGTATCCCACTTGTTTAAATGGCGGCACAGTTGACTCTGCTGTACTGACAGAAACGGTCTGAGTGGACGACTCCCAACACCACTCATCCTTGTCAACAGTAATTTGATACTTTCCTGGCAATATGTCCTCAAATGTATAGCTTCCACCTAAGTAACGACACAACATCAATATAACAAGCAGCACAGTGATTTAAGCCATCTTGCTTAACCTTTTGGCGCCGGAATTATTTTTTTAATTTTAGCACACCCTGTATATAAAATGTGAATAATACAGGAACCAAATATGTTAGAATAATGAAACAAACTGCATTTTGAAGAGAAAGAAACAGAGAGTATATACCACGTTTAAAATGTTCGGTACCTATATTTGTTGAATAAATATACAAAATGCAACTTTAGAGGTTAGCGGTGCGGTACGACCACTATAGTTGACATTAGGCATCAAAAGGTTAATGCATATTTTTTGCCAGGCAAGAGGGATTGTGTGTGTTAGTTACCTAGAAATCTATGCCACCAACAGCCTCACTGCTGGTAGACAGGTTTTTGAATAAGTTGCCAGTCAAAGAGATGCACACTGGTCCTCCAGGTTGGGGGTTGGAGTGGGGGGCTGATCACCCCATCCCCATAAGAAAATGCAATTGTCGAATCCACAAACTATGTCAGCTGGAAGGACAGAGTTCAGGTAGACAAGGCCTAACCCAGGAAGCAATATGAGAAGAAAAGTGATTTGAGATCAGTTGATCTCCATTCATTGTTTTATTTATGGTTTATTGAAGGACGCTGTCAACAGACGTGACTGCACTATGACACACTGTCAGGGTACTAAGCTTGTTTTCACAGTTCCAGAATCTCTGCTCCACACTTCTCCCAAAAACTGACAGTACTGCTAAGTAATCTGAGTTGCTAGATCACACCTACATGGATGATTTTACTGTGCAAAAACCATAATATCCACCCAAATATAAGACAAGAATATTTCCTAATTCATCATCTGAAAAAAAATGGGGTATCATCTGACAACTGCACACAAACTTTAAACACAGTCTGCCAAAGCTTAAAACAGCTGTGGGACTATTAACAGGCCACACCACCCTTGCAGCTCACAAGTTTAAACTTGGACACACACAGCAGCAGGATCGCCAACTGCACAGGGACAAAAAAGAAGATAGTGTATATAGTGTATGTTACTGTCTGGCACTGGCAAGCAAAAGGTACAGAACTCTGGGATGTATGGTCCTGAAGACCAAGGATCTAGAAAATATGAGAGTGAATGACCTGTAAGCCTGTAGCTAACACAAAGTTTGGCATAATACCACAGCTCCATTTAAAACAAAGAGTAGATACAATGGAACTACTCAGATCTGTGTGTCATTAGGCTCCATAATGGACCCACCTGCCTTTTTATACTACTACTAAACAAATTCTGCACTGGCATCTGCCACAAAATTGAAGATTGTGAAAAAGCGTGTCATCTTATATTCAGGTAAATATGGTACACTGTCCATTCAAGAAAGCGCCATTTTGGAATCCTTACCATAAGATTACATTGTGATGGCAATTCCATGGCTTACCTTGTGCAACAACAGTGGCAACTGGAACACGGTTGTCATTACTGTTGCCCGGAACTGCCTGCAGGTGGACAGGTATCTCACTACAGTTACCATCTCCAGCTAGGCATGATATATGCCCTGTGAGTTTTACTTTCAACTGAGTAAATTCTACGCCAGATAATATAGGACTATCCAGTACTTCTATCACAAGGGCTGTAGGGAAAAACCTGTGAATGAGAAAGGATGACTTTACAATAAAACTCCATTTACAAACAGCTGTACAGTGTCGTGAGTTCCTATTTCCAGTATTCCAATTTACGTACTTCTACAATTTGAGGTTTAACCTTTAGTAATCGTAAGTAACATTGCTGTAACAATGCATGCACTGAGTGTCAGAGAATGCATTTTATCAATAAAATTGCTGCTATACTCAAGTTAAAATATGACCACAAGATCCACAGCAGTACGACATGTAAAATCTGCTACGCTCCAAAAGACATTTAAGCCTCCAAAATATTACAAATAAGACTGATAGAATCAGGAAATGCTAATTTTCATTCAGTTTAGAAGCTGTCATCTTGCACGCTTTCTGGTAGCTAAATACCCCCCCCCCCCCGACCCCCGTGGTGCTGCAGCCCTACACGGTCAGTAGGACTTCTCTGGATGAGCGATCAGCTCGTCGCAAAGACCTCTGCCTGACAACACACAACACTGACAACAGACAAACATCCATATCCCCGTTGGGATTCGAACCCACGATCTCGGCAGGCGAGCGGCTGCAGACCTTCGCCTTAGACCGCGTGGCCACTGGGACTGGCAGCTGAATATCAGCACACATAAAACACAGCTCTACTGTAATACTCTAAGTAACTTACTGTAAACCACTGGTCTTATCCCGCTCCGTAAGCTTCACTCTTGCCTCGTATTTTCCTGATTCCAAGAACACACAAAATTCGCCAGTTTCTTGGTGTGCTTCTACAATTACTGGTTCACTAGCAATCCCATCTTTTGAGAAAACAACAGAGACTGGTCCTCTTTCACTAGCGCCCAGTATCACTTTATAAGGTGCCACATGACCACACACTTTGAATGAAGATGGATAAACATCCACAAGCTTTGGGGTGTTCGGTGTTATCTTCACATTCATTTCAGGAAATTTCATGTCTCCTAAGAACATAAAACGTAACATATATTTGCAGGTCTCGCAGTCAAATTGTTAAGAATTATGACTGTCTGGAATGTGACATCATGTAACCTCGTACAAGGAGACGTTACTGCTAACATTCTGAGAGCAGAGGCAATCATATCCCACAGGAAGGTGCCTCTGTTGTCATTACAATTTCCTAACAACTGTCAAAAGTTACTCACGTGCTTGTACTTGTAGTGTGTATGCACCAGCTTGCAGGTTCTCCAAGTGGTAACTTCCATCTGCTTTGGTCACACTGCCCGTCTTTCCGTCCAGCAAAATGACAGCTCCTTCAACACCTTTCCCACCTGGTTGCAACAAGACCTGTCCAGTCACACTGAAGCCCTTTACCTGAAGGAAGACATCAGATACTGTCTGTACTAGATACAGACACTGTGCTGATCAGCACAAGACTTGTCAATCAGAAGAAGAGTTATATACATGAATCACGTACTGTGAAATCCCTATTTAATAAATGTATGGACAGAAGGTTTGAACTGAATAGTGGTTATGAAAATTTACACAAAAAGCTGTCTTCTCACATGGCTTATTTTGTATAAAGGATACAACAACATACAGTCACTCTCCATGCTATGAGGCATATGGAGGGAGTAGACATATAGCTTAACTCATTCTTAACCCCAGTATTTCACAAAGGTCAGTGGTCAAATTCACAACCTGGCTGCTTTAACCCAGGGAGAGAACTCTGGTACCAACCCAACAGGAGGCTGGGTGAGCCCCAAAGCCAAGCTGAATATTTTGGAGAAGAGAAAAATTTGCTGCTGGAATTTGAGCTTCAGATTTTCCAACCCATCCCTAGTCACTATACCAACTACACGTATAACTATGATAAAATAACTTCTCCACATGGGCAGTAAAAGAAATTATTTCTGCATAAAATAATATAATTACATAATTAATTTCAAACTACATGTTACATAATAACAAAAGAAATGAACATGGCAGTTGTGTGGTAATTTCCAGCAGAGTGAAAATGTAAATATTAGCCAGTGTCCTTCTGATCACAACCATAATAAAGTCAGATCTGGAAGGACAACAAATTTCTTGCATGCAGTGCAGCTTATTTACCAAACTGAGTTTCACTATTCCTTACTCCATGGAGCGGAGTCCTTCTTGCGAAGCTGACCGGTTTTCAGCTAGTCAAGAAATTCTCTGCATTGAACGGAATCCAAAGGTTCATTACCGCATTCACAAGTGCCCGCCACCTGTCCCTATCCTGAGCCAGCTTGATCCACTCCATACCTCCACATCCCACTTCCTGAAGATCCATCTTAATGTATCCTCCCATCTACACCTGGGTTTCCCAAGTGGTCTCTTTCCCTCAGGTTTCCTCTCCAAAACCCTGTGTATGCTTCTCCTCTCCCCCCATACATGCTACATGCGCTGCCCATCTCATTCTTCTCGATTTTATCACCCGAACAACAATGGAAGAGGAGTACAGATCATTAAGCTACTCATTATGTAGTTTACTCCACTCCCCTGTTACTTCATTCCTCTTAGGCCCAAATATTCTCCTCAGCACCACATTCTCAAACACCCTCAGCCTACGATCCTCCTTCAATGTGAGCGACCAAGTTTCAAACCCATAAAAAACAACATGCAAAATTATACTTATGTATATCTTAATCTTTACACTTTTGGACAGCAAAATGGAAGACAAAAGATTCTGCGCTGAATAAAAGCAAGCATTCCCTGACTTCGATCTGCTCTTAATATCTTCCTGAATAAAATTCTGATTTGTTAAGGTTGTTTTCAAATATCCGAAATGTTCCTCTCTTTCAAAGGAACTGTTATCAATATTTATTCTGTGACTCCATCCTGCATTCTGGCCTCGACACATGACCATGCATTTAGTTTTAAGAGCATTTACTTCTAGTCCAGTCTCCATACTATAAACTACTAAAGCACCCGTGTCTTTCTTTATAGTATGTACGCTTCCACCCAATATATTAACATCATCAGCATAAACTAGTAGCTGCTGTGTACCATTTAATTTCAAGCCATCCTTGTTTACCTGAACCCTCCCAATGGTGTACTCTAAAGCCAGGTTCAAAAGGAATTGCGATATTACATCACCTTCTTTCAAAACATTTTAAATAGGAAACATGCCAGACGAATGCTTGCATACCCAGACTGCTACAGGTTTCAGTCTGACATATTTTTTAGCACTATCCATTTCACGGGGTTACCAAACTCAGTGAGAATATTATACAAGACCTGCCACCTAACTGAATCACAGGCTTTGTTGAAGTCTATAAATAGCTGACGCACCGCTCTAATGTATTCCCACTTTTTCTCAAGTATTTGAAGAATGCAGAATATATTGTCAGTAGTTGACTTGTGTTGAAAACCACACTGATGATCGCCCATAATGTACTCTGCATATAAATCAAAATTCATTAAATATGGAAAAAAAGAACATCATTTATATTCACCTCTGGCTGGGAACAGATTTTAATAAATGCAGGACACTTTACCTGACCACAAAATTCAATAAACTGTAGGAAATATAAAGGAAATAAAATCACAAATACTTACTTTAAACACTGTATCAATCTTGAGACTCTCGTGTCCCACTGTGAAGTCTGTTTCGACAGGTCTGACATCAAATTTGAGGCTGTGAGGTCCCTCATAATGTGGAACTACTTTATATGAGCCTGGTGGTATTGAAGGAAATATAAACTGTCCCTTTTCGTTAGAGATGACATGGCACAAGGGAGATGACCCACTTGTCTTGAAGCCCTTCAGTGGATTCTTATCACAGCCTTGTATATCAACCACTGGAGAAGACTGAAATGAAACAAGACAGGAATGTATTACAAGATGAATGGGGGGGGGGGGGGGGGGAAAGATTTTGTTCAAAAAGGGCACACATCAACAACACGGG
>Ga0136643_10007232_pt1 | contig 16026 bp, 9 predicted proteins | sample TergutLab28metaG_FD_96883 | JGI IMG/M metagenome (GOLD analysis project Ga0136643, IMG submission 96883) | Labiotermes labralis P1 segment gut microbial communities from Petit-Saut dam, French Guiana - Lab288 P1 (version 3) (version 3) | ecosystem: Host-associated > Arthropoda: Insects >... | reverse complement strand
TGTGTATTACGTATTTTCTAGAGCGTTTAGAAAAGTTAATAACTACTGAGTTACTCTGTAGTTTTTAACTTTTCTAAAAGATCTAGCAAATACGTAATACACATGTAAACACTATGGGATCCAAAAGTGGACAAAGCATCTGGTAAAGTGAGTGTAGGGGCCTGAAGATGACTAACATCTAGTCGAAACATGTAGTTATACTATAGAATAAATAGATTGTGCTGACGTACGTTTATGTAATACTTATTGATTTTCAAGCACATCGTGATGCCTTCATTCAGAATATTACTGTAATATTTCGTAAAGGACGTAAAGCAATATATATATATTTTAACAGTGCTCGAACCCTCAGTCGTACCAGTGTGACGTTATTTCTGTAATTTCGTTAATCTCCTAAAGGCTGATGAATATTGCAAAAAGTGTATCATTTTCTTTGTTTGTATTTTTGTTTCTTTGATAAATGTTTTCCTAATTGTGTTACATGATTTTATCAGCGTGTGGTCACTAAATGCTACTAAAATTATATTATATGAGACACTAATAAGACCGTTAGTGTCGTATGGAACGGAAGCATGGACGTTGACGAAGAAAGAAGAACAAGTTCTGCTAATTTTTGAAAGGAAAATATTTAGAAGAATATATGGTCCTAATTATGAAAACGGGGAATGGAAACGTCGGACGAATCGAGGACTAGAGGAGATGAGGAAAGGAGAATATATAGTAAAATCGATAAAAGTGCAAAGGATAAGCTGGTTAGGTCACCTAGAGAGAATGGAGGAGGATAGGATGCCCAAAAAGATCTTCACTCAAGAACTGGAAGGGACGAGAAGAAGGGGAAGACCCACGTAAAGATGAAAAGAGGAAGTAGAAAGAGATCTTCAAGTGCTGGGAGTGAGAAGATGGAGAGAGTTGGTGGCAGTTAGGAAAATATGGAAGAACATTGTTCAACAGGCCAAAACCCACAGTGGGCTGTAGTGCCAATGGAAGAAGGAGAAGAAGAAAAAGAAGAAGTAGTCACTAACTTTATATGGGTTTATTAAAGCTTGTGATAGAAGCCGATATTTCTCTGGACGCACACAAATAATCATACAAGAAAGATGTTCAACAGCTTATGATTTTTCCAGTTCTCACACCGTGTAGAGAAAGTTCTTTCCGAAGTTTCGTACAAAATGTCTGCCTCCACGCTCCAGATGGAGGCAGAAATTTCTTCCGAAAATATTAAAACCAGCTCGTCCAATGTATTGTACGCGTTCAAAATGTCATCATTTGAGGTACACGCGTGTGAGAACCTGAAAACACAGATGTTCATAGCAAGAAAATCGTAATTTCGTTTATGCTAATAGGTTAATTCTAAATCGCGAACAGATACACGCAGTACGGTTTCTGAGAACAAATAGCCTATTCATGAACCTAATAGAATTCCGTTGAAATTAAACTCCCCTTACAGCTCATCATATTTGTATTAATTCTAGGCATAAATAATTTCCAGTTTATCCAAACTACGTAACATATGTCCTTTAAATATGATGTAAGACGTCTAAACTGAAAGCTTTAAGAATTCAAGAGTTCTTGAGTAACTTCAATTTACAGCGAAAATGGAAGTGACCATTTTTTAAAGAAATAAATTTCCTATAAATATTACAAGGTGTGGAATATATTGACTATGATACAATGTATTTGGACATCAAATTTTCTCTATTCCTTATCGTGATAGAAGCTCGCTCGATCTACGCATAAGTTACAGGCATAGAGAATGAAACAAGCCCATACGTATAGTCGATGAGTTACCTAGACTGATAACTGTACCATTTGTTGAACATTAGAATTGTATTTGTTGCGGACAAAATTGAACGTATAAAGTGACAGGCAGAAGGGTCGAGAGTTAATTACTCCTGCCACCGAATTTAAAGAACCGCTTTGCTGTTAGAAATATAAAATTTTCACGGCCTCTCTCTACTCTCATAACCCACAAATCTCTACTACATGCTTTTTTTTTCGCTAGTGAAAATATAGCCGTTTCTTCGGCGTGGATGTGAAACCGCGAACTCGTTGCGGCTGGCTGTCGCAATAATTACTCACAGGAGAAGCAGAGACCGCTGTGAGCAACCCTTAGCCTTCCTCTGCTGTTGTAGCGTGTTACGGGCAGCAAGAGACAAGAATATCACGCGACAATATATGTGCTAATATTGTGTTGTAGTTACATTACGATTATGAATCTGTGGACGGACCGATGGAAGACACTTTCTTAAAGGAATTGACGTCACATTTCCAGGATAATTCCTTTGTATAATTCATAGTTCATTGAAGCATGATATTAGTTTTATTAAACAGATAAGAAAATTTTGTTCTGCCGAGAAAGAAATTGTTTTCGTCTTTATTACATTTTATTTCATTTTCCCACGTCTATAAATGTAGTAGCAATGAAGTATGCTGCGTCTGTCTCATTTTCGAAACACTTTCAGTTCATGTACTTACTTATGAAATAAACGCTTCAACGCACTTGAGATGTCTTCGTAATTGCGAATAACAATTTAAACGATTAAACGGTAGACACAGGCTGCTGATATACAAAACCTTGCGTGCAGCAATATGTCCATACAAAGCTGTCGTACTGAACAACTCATGTTTCATTATCCTAATAAGTCAAATGCCAATAAAGTTAATATTTACAGGCACTAATTTTCGTATGCCGGTCCCAGTGGCCGCGCGGTCTAAGTCGTAGGTCTAGGACCGATCATCTGCTGAGACTATGGTTTCGAATCCCACCGGGGGCATGGATGTTTGTCTGTTGTGAGTGTTGTGTTTTGTCAGGTAGAGGTCTCTGCGACGAGCTGATCACTTGTCCAGAGGAGTCCTACTGACGGTGGTGCGTCGTTGTGTGTGATCTAGAAACCTCGTGAATGAGGTGGCACTGGCCCACTGGGGGCTGTTGCGCCAAAAACAAACAAAACGTTTCGTTTAAAGAATTAATGTTATTTACGTTCCTTAGACAGCTGACTTGTAACATTGACACCAAACTTTGGGAAGAATGGTAGCTTGAATTAATATTACTATTTTCTAGCTATTTATTAAATTTTATTTTTATTGAAACGGATGCTACAGGCTCCTCCGAAGCGTATGCAGATTACACAACATCATGTTGCAGAACACCGTAGTTTTAATGTGAACGTCCTTTGTCAATTTCTATTGTCATATGAGGAAGACTTTTCATTTTGCGTGACGTATACGGTAGTAAAGTGAATTGGACTGTTTCCATCCCGCTGTGTACATGTAACAAATTTTATTAAATTGAACCGTCTTTACACAACATACAAATAACAGTTGCAAATCTACAACTGGTTAATTAAGTGACATGTTTCGGCCTTGTTCGGCCATCATCAGGCTTTCTGTAAGCCTGATGTTGGCCGAACAAGGCCGAAACATGTCACTTAATTAACCAGTTGTAGATTTGCAACTGTTATTTGTATGTTGTGTAAAGACGGTTCAATTTAATAAAATATGGTAGTAAAGTGGTCCTAACTTATTTCTCGGTAAGCAGGTGTAGTGTAAACAAACACATCCCCTTGTTCTATATGACGTATAAGTGCAATCAGTAAATATTATTTTTTCCCTATATTTTTAATTTAGAATGCTTAGATCCGTCTTGTTAGATTGACGGCTTGTAATAAAATTGTACTGCTCAAAAACACTGTGGTTGCAGAATGAGTTTCGAAGTTTCCATTTTTGGCCATAATTTGACCGAAGTCGAATTTGTTGCCGGCTAGAGACAGAACTAATAATTGAATTTGAGCATTTATTTCGCTCGATGAATTACATCATGAGACTACATCATTTGCATGTATGAGCAGAAATTTCATTGGCATGTGGAGCAAAGATTTCCTCTTTGGTAACAGTTGCTGTCTTAATCAAAGTACTCGTTTCTAAATGACATGATTTTTAAAATTCAATTTTCTTCCGCTTCAATTTTTTTTGACTGAAGCGTTTTTATGCAATTTATGTATATCCCTCTCGTATCAGAAAGATATTGTACACCCCTTGTCGTGCCAAGTATTAACGCATCAACATTTTGTTTTATGGTGAAAGGACCTATATCTTATTTCCTTCGTTAATATTGTTTAAATTTTTGGTTAAACTTTAATTATGTAGTTCTTTTGCTTAAATTAAATACGAGTACTCCTTTCACCAAGAATAATTGCGATTCAGACGACTGGAAATGAGATAATGGTAGATTATTATTGTTTTCACGACGTATACCGAATATCCGATTGTCTTTGTTTTGGTGAGTTATCGAAATCTAAATGTTTTTCCGTACACTAACGATCACATGCAACAATGTTCCTGCTGAATGCTGCTGTATCTTGCGAAGTTGCTCCACGTCATCTGGTAGCTAGATACCGATGTGTGAAGGAATCTTCTGCCACCAACTTACTCTGAAAAACTGAAGTATTAGGCTGTCCAAAACGCTGCACCGTGAATGTCTGCCTATGGAGAGTTATTTCCCAAAAGACATAATTCTGCTCAGTTGCCACAGTTGGCACCTGTAATGTTGCAATTACTGCAATACAAAATCCCCATAAACCGTCTTAAAGACTATACCTGTCTACATGGTATATTTAGTTTATTCATTTCGAACGCCACAAAGAGCACAGCTTTCGACCATAAGAAAAAACAGTTGTTGAACAAGCTACCTGGCAGCAGTTTGAGCTATCGTAAGAATCGTATGGAATGTATACGCTATGTGGGCAAAGTACGGAGTGGTTCATATAATAGCCCCTAATCTATATGGGAATAAATGCAACAGTTTATAAGATATCAACCATAAAATTCGACATAAATAACCGTTTCTCTCCAAATGCCAACTTCTTGACACTGCAGTTCAATGCGACGCTTTGAAAGATACATCCAGTAGCCCAGCAGGCGTATTCAAGAATCTAACAGTCTCTGTTTCCTCAGGAATAAATCTCGAAGCTTTCCAATGACATTACCAAGGTCGTGAGAGATTGTAATTTCACTTACCCGAGACGATCATATCCCCTCTTTCCGTTGTCCAATAGTTGATAGATGCGGGGTAAGCCTCTGAGTGACAGACCAATGAAACATCCTGCCCAAGGTAGGCTCCCTCCAGCTGGTTTGGTATGGAAAGCATTGGTGGAACTGCAGCGGTACAAGAAAATCATTTTGACGTCTGTCGTTACAAGATACCTTGTGAGTCGGATATGGCGCCTTCAGATGTCAGATACAAGAAAGCAAAATCCACTTGTTTATATGCAGCCATACTCAGGGTGTTTGTTGCTTTGACGTATTTTTGAGTAAGGTAATAATCCACAGATCCGGAACAAACATATAGCAAATATAATGTCATATGTTTTGTTTCCTACAATTAAACAACAAATATATTCTTATAACTATATAAATATATGTATGTATGTTATGCTTGTGTATTTATGTATGTATGTATGTCTTATTTATGTATGAATGAATGAATGAATGAATGCATTTATATATGTATGTACGTACGTATGTATGTATATGTATACATATATGTGTATAAGTTCGTATGTATGTATGTTATTTATGAATGTATTTATGTATGTATTTATGTATGTACGTATGTATGTGTGTATACGTATACATATATGTGTATATGTACGTATGTATGTATGTTATGCATGTGTGTGTGTATGTATGTATGTGTGTTATTTATGTATGAATGAATGAATAAATGCATTTATATATGTACGTACGTATGTATGTATACGTATACATATATGTGTATAAGTACGTATGTATGTATGTATGTTATTTATGAATGAATGAATGTATTTAAGTTTTACTTATGTATGTGTGTATATGTACACATATACATGTCTATGTAGGTATGTATGTATGTACGTATGTATGTATTGTGTGTGTATACGTACACATATGTATGTTTATGTAGGTATGTATGTATATGTATGTAAGCATGCACTTATGTATGTATGTTATTTATGAATGAATTAATGTATTTATATATGTATGTATGCTTGTATGTATGTGTGTGTGTGTGTGTGTATGCATGCATGTATGTACGTATGCATGTGTGTATACGTACACATATACATGTCTATGTAGGTACGTATGTAAGTATGCATGTACATATGTGTTATATAAGAGCAGTGAAACATCTGAGATGTAGTGGATGTGGATGAGCTGCCCTGAAATCGCATTAAGCCATTGAGCAAGCCATAACCCCATTACCACCACGCTCTTCTGTCATTTCCCTTTAAAAACCTACCCATATTGGCCACAAGGATTATGAAACTCAAGTCATTTTGAATTGTAAATCATAAGCTAATCTTTAAGAATTTACTGCTGCAGAAATTCGTTATCAGCGCGTTGGTCTGTCTGTTTGTGTAAATTTCGTTAAATTGCAAGTTTTCAATTATTTTTGCTACGCCGTTGTTATCATTTTTATTTTCTATAATTATTACTGCTTTATTTTTTCCTGCTAAGGTTTTCTTCTTTATCCTTTTGGGCCGGCTTTCCTTTGTCTTTATTTAGTTTGTTTGTTGCCTCTTTGTACTTTCGCTGTGTATCTAATTGGCAATTAGGCTGCTGCCTCGGCCCTTAAATAGATAAATGACCAAATTGAATCACCTGAACATCACATGAAATTTGTATCATAGTTTGTTAGTGTGTCAGTATATATGCTCTCTTCAGTAAGGGAAGTCATAAGAAAGAAAATATCGAATCCGTAACTGTAAATTCCGAGAGACTGATTTTTTAAATTAATTGCATAATTTCGGATCATTTAATTCTGTTATATGCTTTTCTGCCCAGAATAACTTAGCTACAGTTTTGAAAGCAGGTCGAGTTGTAGAATGAGAAGTGAAACATAATCACAACACGTAAACGCATAAAAATTATTTTATTCAGTATTTATTTAAGATTAAAATTTGTAAGTAGTTGTGCATAAATTTTCTTGACAAATATTTAATTTTGTTTGTACGACCGTGCATCACTGATACAATAATACAAACAGCCAACTATATGCAACAATAATAATTCTATATTAAATATTTGATGTTCCACTTTTCGTACATTTGAGTTTGTGAGAGAAAACTATAAACGGTAGTTGACATAAAGGCCAATTTAATTACAGAACGCCACAATAGTCAGATATTCGGAAACATTTTACAACTTATCTAGCTGTTAATTGACATTTGGACCAATCCGCATGACAATAGTTATAGTAATATTCTAAGTGCTATGTCAGTTATTTGGAAGATGTGTTCCAAATTTTATACATAAATTTTTTAATGAATAAATAATGTGAAATTTGAGGTTTTCACGGCGGTTTTGAACATTTGAGTGTTTTGGCATGTTACCCTTTGTCAACTGGCAAACAGCACCCTCCTCCGAAAAGTTGGTAATATTTACCAGTCGAAACGGCAGAATATCCCACAATATTTAAAACTTTATTGCATGAACAATTTCCTTCCATAGTGTCTATGGGATAATGTATAGTAAATTTGAATAGCCAGCTTTCAGGGTAATCCAGTTTAAAATGTGCAAAGTTATGAAGCGATGGATGTGTTAGGAAATAAAACAAGTTTTATTCAGTTTTAAAATTGAAGTGAACCATTTAACGGTAGCAAAACTCATAGAATTTATTTATCTGTGGAAAATTTATAACTTACACTGTACTCTAAGAACCACTCTCTTGCTGATTGACGGAGGCACCCCGTTGGATGCAATGCACAAATACGCACCCATGTGCAGGCGACTGACTCGTACAATGTGAAGCACTTCGCCGTCCACAACATTCACTGGAAACCAACAGACCGATCACTGAGTGCTCCAAGTACTTGCCACCCAATGAACCCATACAGTAAAGAGAAACACAGAACTGTCCCATTATCGGTTTGGACCAGCAGCTTCCATACGTGCACTAGCCTTTCTCTTTATGAGCTGCATTTGCTTATAAATTCAAGTCTGTATACACCTGATGAATCGAGCGATCCGAAACATGTAGTGTGGTTCCGATAAAATATATGTGTATTGACTGATCAATTGTTATTTAAGCATCGCTTTTACACTTTTTTCTCCTGCGTATCCTGCTGTACCTACAGCGTCTAATTTTAGACGTGTCCGCGTTCCTGTGAACCGCTTATAAAAAACGCTGTGTCCATCTGTCCGTCCTTCCTTACGTCAGGGTGTTTACGGTGTCTGAAAACTGGCTGAAAAATATTGCCTCGAAATTTAATTTTGCTGAAGTTTACGAAAAACTGTTGAACTATTTCACTTGTCATTTAGATCGGACAGTTTCCAACAACTAATTTACGCAAAGACTTGCTCGTTTTGTATGTTTCATGTTACGAGCATTAATCCGATGTATAATTTTTTTTTTAAAGACCAAGAAACGCGCTTGCCGGTCCCAGTGGCCGCACGGTCTCAGACGTAGCTCTGCGGCCGTTCGCCTGCTGAGATTGTGGGTTCGAATCCAACAGGTTACATGAATATTTGTTGTGAGTGTTGTGTGTTGTCAGGTAGAGGTCTCTGCGACAGGCTGATCACTCATCCAGAGGAGTCCTACCGACTGTGGTGCGTCGTTATGTGCGATCTAGAATCCTCGTGAATGAGGAGGCCCTGACCCAATGGGGGCTGTCGCGTCAAAAACAAACAAAACAAATGAACTTGGATGTATGAATGTAATTTTATTATATAGTAATCACCAACATGTTTCGGCCACTCATGTGACCATCCTCAGGGTTTAATTTTATTTGTATATTTGTTCCAGTTACCCTGAGTATGGTGACACGAGTGGCCCAGACATGTTGGTGATTGCTACGTAACAAAATTACATTCATACTGCACAGTGCATTTGTTGTTCTTTTTATCTTCCCACACGGGCGTCTGCACTAATGTTCTCTGCGCGAGGTTGTTCTGTCACGGTTAATTGTATCGCTCTTGGTAGGACACAAGGGGAACAAGCAACCATGAATGCCAAATTTACATTTTTGGTACACATCCGCAGAAGTTGACGATGAAGGTGAAAGTCAGAGATGATATTCAGTTGTCAACTAAAACAAACGAAATATGGTCTGCTGTATCTAATATAGAATGATCTGTGACTCGTGTCACAAAACAAATTTTGTACAATTTAAGATATTAAACCATAATTGTAGTAGAACAAAAGTGGCTAAATAGATGCGCCAAGCTTACATTTTCTTACATTTTATTTTACTTCTAGTTCGAGACTCCATTTTGTTTCTTCAGCACAACCTACGTTTTTCATTCGCAGCCTGGTGTTAGTTAATTAACTGAATAGGTGTACATATTATCATGTGTACTTTTCTTACGTTATTCCTTTCTACAGAGGGTTGTAATAAACACTTTTGCGTACAGATTTCAGACGGCCATCTTGTCTCTGGTCGCTGCCCTTCCATGGACGCAGCTTGTTCACAGCAGCTCAGTAACGCACAGTTTAATGCATCAATTCATACACTTAGTAATTATAAACCTTATCATTACATAACGTCACAGAGTTAAATATATTAATGGAAGATATGTGTAGTGTGATATAATTTGCTTTTTAATCATAATTGAATAATAACATTAATACGCTATTTGTTTCTTGCAGTGCGCTAAATGCAATGTCAGTAGGAATGTTAAGTTCTTATTGTTTTATATATTTTGTTGAACTGGCTGAACGGAAATTATTAACGCAGGCTTGTACTTGGTTATGGGTACTAAACTAGTGGCGTGTAACGTCACGTTTACTGTAAAACGTTTCTTATTTCATCACAGGTTATACTAAGGAAGTCCAGAGCGAAGAAAAAGCAGTTTAGATGGTCTTTTTGTATTTGTGTTCCGTTGTGTGACCCGGCCTGTAATTAGACCTCTTGCCTTAAATGAGCTGCCATTTAGTTTTAATCAAAATACAATAGTAGATGCGGATTGACTGTCATCTGCTTCTTAAACTCATATTATTTGGATCCTGATGGCCCTAGCTAGATCCACGACGAAGGCTTAGTTCCCCTTACCATAGCTAATTTTGTTTCACTATATTTTGTTTATTTTATTATTATTATTATTATTATTATTATTTGTTTATGAAAATTTCATTACGACTGCTTTGAAATGTAATTTTGTCTTAGAGTCATGGTGGAAAATTTTCGCCTTAGTGTAAAACGAGAGTTTCTTTCCGTTCTATCACAGTTTGTTAATTAATGAATTTCCGGTTGATAAAAATAACAAACGATCCATCAACACAAGACGTATTTTAAAGAGTATCAACAGCTACATGTTTCGGCTAAATTAATAGTCTTCATTGGGCTGACGGTTGTGTCTAACTTGTATTGACTTAAAACACAATGGGGATGAATTTCTTTAAGATATTTTGGGCAGAATTATAATTTTTTTTTGTATGCTAGTAAGGTGATTGTTCTAGAAGTGAATGTTGCTAAGACTCAGTAAGAGGCCATGTCTCAAGATCAGAATGCGAGAAGAAGTCACAATATTAAGACTGATAATAGTTTCTTTGAACGGGTGGAACAGTTCAAATATTTGGGAAGAGCTTGAACAATAAGAATTCCATTCAGGAATAAATTAAGAACAGATTAAATTCAGGGAATGTTTGTTATCATTCGGCGCAGAACCTTTTGTCTTCCAGTTTGCTATCCAAAAATATAAAATTTAAGATATACAGGACTATAATTTTCCCTCCTGTTTTGTATGGGTGTGAAACTGGGTCTCTTATATTGTTGGTGTTTGAGAAAAGGGTGCTGGGGAGAATATTTAGGTCTAATAGGGACGAGGTGACAGGGGAGTTAAGAAAACTGCATAATAAGAAGGCTAATTGTCTGTACTCCTCACCAAATATTATTCGGGTGATCAAATCGAGAAGTATGGAATGGGTGGGTTATGTAGTATGAATGGGGAGAGGAGAGAGACTCACGCTGCACAGCATACGACTCACAACCATAACCAGGCTCATTCTAAACAGCGTACGACTCACACACAAAAACACGACATGCTGCAACAGCACCAAAGGTAACTTAACGAAGTAATACACTGAATGTTTAAATTATAACTTTAGCAAGGAACAATATATCCTCCCTGAGGATGATCGTGTGATCGAAACATGTAGGAGCGTTTTAATGTAAATTTTAGACTTCTTAAATATTATATATATATGCATGTGTTGGTGTATAAATAAAAAAATAGAAAATGGGAAAGTAATATTAAGATGGACCTTCAGGTAGTGGGATGGGTGGGTACGGACTGGATTGTTCTGGCTGAGGAGAGGGACAGGTGGTGGGAACTTGTAACAGGGTAATGAACCTTCGGGTTCCATAAAATGCAGGGAATATGTTGACTAGCTGCGAACTGCTGATCTCGTGAAGAAGGATTCTGATCCACGGAGTAAGTACTCTATGCTTCCCTGAATGTCGTCGAATGACAGGGACGTGTAAGAATTTTCTTTTAAATATGGCGATACGCATTACGTCCATGGCTGTCATAAAGTTGTAAATCATGCTGCGCCTTATGCCATAAAAGACTGAAGATTTATTTCTTTATGTTTTATTTCCAGTCGCATTTATTCTCTGTAACGCACCTTCCTTTATTCCTGAACGTTTGCCCCCGTATTTTCTAGGTATTCATCATAAATTGAATGCAGTTTTATTGTTCACCTGCAGATTAATCTTTGAATATAAGTGTGGTTGCTCTAAAGACAACTGTCTAACACTTCTGAGGGTTTTACCGTAACATATCACTAGGAAATCGTAATGTAATTGTCTCTCTACTGCTTTAATTTGGTATTAACAAGATTTTAGTAAACGGAATTTTGTTTCTTATAACCTACATAATGTTATTCCTTCTACATATTGTCAGTTCGTAAGATACTCCATTTTTAACAATATTATTTCTTTCCTTAAGTAAAAGGGACGGAGGATAATCACGTTAGGTGCTTGTAGTGTGGGGTGATTTCGCCTCTTAGTCCTCTCTCCCCTTTTCTCGGCCGGACTTCTTGCCTGCGAAGACGAAGGTCGTCCCTAGAGAATCCTGGCTAGTTACTGGAAGAAGAAGATGCTCTGCTAGACTGAACTCCGCACGTTCTCACCAGAGCCTGAACCACATCGGTTATTACGACAGAGGAGAGGCATTCAGTCCCTGAAGCGACTTTACGTTAAGAAGCTATTTATCTTGGCTCCTTTCTTCCAGACTTTCTCTTACAAAACATAGATTTTAATGAAAATGAATTGCTCCTAGACTGTACACTATTCATCGACAAGTTTACTGCTCTGTCATGGTGATACGCACTATAAATATCATTTCGCCTGATATGTCGAAGCCAAATAGGCATTGCTTCAAAACACACATTTTAATAATCCGAAAGTGTAGGTAAGTGAAATTCTGGCTACAAATATTTTATATATTTTATCCGTAGTATAAAAACAGAATATGGTGCTTAGCTGATGAAGGGGACGAACATTTACTTTATATAGTTGACCTGAAGCTTTGTTGCCTATTTATATTTGTTGTAGCTACCATAATATTCTGTTGTAGCTACCATAATATTCTGTTGTCAAAAAAAAAGCTCTATTCCTAATTTCTTTAAGAATCTAATTCGTCTTGCTTAAAGAATGTATATTTCACGTGTCATTCAGAAAGAAAATACATAATTTGTTTTGTAGCTACAAAAAGTTCCTGGAATTCTTTGGTATAATTTACAGGAATTCCTATTACTGCGAATAGCGAAATGCACGTTGATATCCTTCGTCGCCTTTGGAAACCGGTCAGAATAAAACGCCCCAAAAAATGAATAACCAACAGCTGGTTCCTCCTTCAAGAAAATGCTCCACCACACCGGTCGGTTTTGGTCAAGGATTTCTTAACAAAGAGCAATGTGACCACGAATATCCCCCATACTCTCCAAACCTGGCTCCGGTTGATTTTTTTACCTGTTCCGGAGACTGAAATGAATATTGAAGAAGCAGCAACTTTGTGAGGCTACTGCCATCAATAGGAATGCGACGGAAGAGCCGAAATGTCTTCGACAGAATGGCTTCCACAAGTGTTCCCAACACGTTTACAACCGTTGACAGAAGTGTACTGTTGACAACGGGACTCTTTTGAAGGAAACGCGGCCTCAATGATTGAACGGTTTTGTATTTTTGAGACATTACGTGATTTCGTGGAGCGCTTGAAGCTTCCACATACCGAATGATCCTTAAAAAGTGGGGAATTTATTTCACACGAAAATCACTTAACAAAATCCGGAGGCCTTTAAGTGAGCGCCTGTCTCCTGTGTCAGCCAGAGGAGTGCGGCAGTTCTTAAATTTTATTTAAGTGTATTTGCGTCATGCAGAAAACCAAACACTCTGTATAATAATAATAATAATAATAATGTTGCCACTACATTTCCACCAACATTTATCCACTTTGTACATAGACTTATCGCCACATAAAATCGCGTAATTTTTTTAGTGCCTCTGTACTACCTTTGGTTATTTTACGTGTGTTTGGCAACGTCACGTGCTAATGCATTGGCTTTATTGTGTTTTTTTTTACCATCCTTGTGTTTGTCCTGTTTATTTATTTGCATATCATACCATAAGAATGATCTTTTCGAGCTCATTCAGAGTTTTGAACCAATGTTTTCTTACATGGATTCAGTTAGAACGTGTCTTCTGCATGTTCTCAGTCTGTATTGGAACCTGTAACTTGAAAACTGTTTCAGATATCTTTAAATTTTGCCCTGTTACTAACAGGCGTAGCAAGGAAACGTTCAATCAAATTCACTTTACATTTCGTGCAGAATGTGTACTTAAGGTGTATACTCTTTGTACAAAAGGAAATAAACTTGGCGCCTGACAGTTTGCACAGACTGTACGATGAGCAGCGTGGTAGTGAGCCAGTGAGCGGACTTAACTTGTGTAACAAAGGTGTAGGTTACTTGTCCAGGCGGGAAGTGTGGTTTAGGCTCACAAAATAATGACTTTATGTTGGACAATATTATTTGCGTTGTATTATTTAAAATGCCTCGGTTTTTAAATACTGTACTTTTGCAATATGAACCTTAATGTGTCGCCAAATGTCTGGAAAGCTAGGGGTTAAAACTGCCACGTGTTTCTCTTTTGACGGACTTGGTGACATTTGGAATCTGAGGAAATATTGACGCGTGGCGTCGATGCGCTCCTGAATAGACTTCATAAGCTTTGTAAGTAAAAGGAAGGGAATACTTTTCATTTCCACTTTCAGTTGGATAGGCAGCAGCAGGAATTTCTCCTTTTTTTCTGTTAATGTACGTTTTAATAAAAACCGGATCTGTAACATCAGGTTCAGTAAGAATAGCTGAATGGAGGCTATTAGTTGCCAGGCATGTGAGATATGAGATTCTGAGGGCGGTGTTGCTGAAGTTTCTATTCTTCTGGGATGTTACACTGTGTGGACTGGTAAATAGTGTGATGTTTCGAAGAGGCCTATTGCCTTCATCTTCATGATTATCCTCGGACTCCTTTTTTCAGAAGATACAGGGGCTACCTTTCTTCTAAACTTCTGTAACTACTTTCAAGATTTTACGGCGTTACGTTCTAGGGGATTTTAATCTTCAAGAATTTCTATTTTACTGATTGTTTTATTTCCGATTTTTCGGCCATAAAATCTCGTGATTTTCTGAATTGGATTAGTGTAATTGCTCAGTGAAGTAGCTGACAGGGAGAGCTTTATGTCAGAGATGTATGTCGGGCTTATGCAACATTGCTGTATACGGCCATTCTCAAAATAATATTCTCACGTAGGCGTATCTCCTGTGAACTTGGAATCTTGTAATTTAATTGACAAATATATGACATGAGTTATTTTCGTTGTTACACCGTACATATTGTTGAGTTACTCAATTATTATACCAACTACTGCACATATATAGATTTTATAAATTTTATATATGTGCAGTAGTTGGTATAATAATTGAGTAATATTACATGAGATTTGCTCTCTATTTTAATTCTACGCAGTGTAGATTGTTATTTTCCTACCGTCGTTTCGGGACAAATCATCTGTCCCGTTTTCAAGGTCTAAGGCTGTTTGACTCTTGAAGATGGGACCGGTGGGCTATACCGAAACGACTGTAGGAAAATACCAATCTACATTGCGTACAGTTCACGAAGATCTCCAATCTCATTTACATAGCGGCATAAGCCTGAAATCACACAAATATCACGTGTTCCTTAGGTGATACGGATACTCTGAACACCACTGTACCTGATATTGGAAGCACATCATACCTGGCCGAAAGTCTGTATCTTGTGGCAGTGTCATGTAATGGACATTAAAACTAGATTGTCTTCTTCTATAAATTGTCATATATATTTTTATCCCTGTCTGTATTGTCCACGCAATTCCCCCATCTCGCAATTGTATGTTGCTTTGTACTCTCAGATTTTATAAAGTTATCTAAACGGTACGCTCGTATAACGTAAAAGTTGTCTTTATGTTTGCTTCTTTATTAAATAAGGGAAGATTTATTATGAAATGATATCATGTTGGCTTTTTAAATTTTGTTATACTGTTGCTGTTTCGATGTGCCTGAAAATTTCAGAGTGTGACCTACGTATTTGAAATATTCTAACAATTTATTCCCATTATACAGTTTGAACTTGGGATAGAGTTGAGAAATTTTCTATGACATTGAGAGTAAATTACTTCGTTACAAGTTTAAATAATTCTTGTAAGGAAAAAAGTGTATTTGTGTATATAAAACAGTCTAGGAGGGACGAGGTAACGGGGGAAAGGAGGAGATTGCATAACAAGGAGTTAAATGATCTGTACTCCTCACCCAGTATTGTGCGGTTGATAGAATCGAGAAGAAAGAGATGGGCTGGGCATGTGGCGCGTATGGGTGAGTAGAAGGGGGTGTATAGGGTCTTGGTGGGGAAACCGAAGGGAAAGAGACCACTGGGGAGACCTAGGCGTAGATGGGTGGATAATATTAGGATGGATCTCCAGGAGGTGGGATGTGGGTATATGGACTGGATT
>Ga0136643_10007229_pt1 | contig 16030 bp, 5 predicted proteins | sample TergutLab28metaG_FD_96883 | JGI IMG/M metagenome (GOLD analysis project Ga0136643, IMG submission 96883) | Labiotermes labralis P1 segment gut microbial communities from Petit-Saut dam, French Guiana - Lab288 P1 (version 3) (version 3) | ecosystem: Host-associated > Arthropoda: Insects >... | reverse complement strand
GGAGCTAAGTGATCTGTACACCTCACCCAATATTGTGCGGGTGATAAAATCGAGAAGAATGAGATGGGCAGGGCATGTGGCGCGTATGGAGATGGAGAGGGGGGCTTTTGGGGTCTTAGTGAGGAAACCGGAGGGAAAGAGACCACTGGGGAGACCTAGGCGTCGATGGGTGGATAATATTAGGATAGACCTCCAGGAGGTTGGATATGGGTCTGTGGACTGGATTGGGTTTTCCCAGGATAGGGATAGGTGGCGAACGCTTGTGAGTGCGGTAATGAATTTTTTGACTAGCTTCAAATCAGCTAGCTTCTCAAGAAGGACTCTGCATCATGGGGTAAGTAAGTAAGTAAGTATGTATATATATGTACATATATATGTATATATATATATATATAGAGAGAGAGAGAGAGAGAGTCTATGTGAGATAGCCATGTTGAAAGTCACTTAATTGAATTTCATTTACGTTTAGGTGATTGCAAATTTTTCACATTGTCTAAAATTATAAACTACAACTCAATTTATTACTTCCATTCTAGCATTAGGTATTTTAAAGTAGCTATTATTTCAGCAATATAATGAAAAATATCATTAATAGTAGAATATTATTAGTGTAATATTGAAATTAATCCATATAAAAATTTTTGCATTCATCAAACAATATTATTTTGTACAGATGTGAGGTGCAGAAAATTAGTGTCCGCTCTTGTGGTTGGTATCAGGTCCTGGGAGTTTTTAAATATCAGTACACCGGGGCTTTTTTAATTGGTTTTAACTGATGGTTCTTTTGGAAGCTTTTGCGCTGTTTTAATAAGTTTGCTTGTTGTGTTATAATATTTGGTGATTCAATATTTATGTACTTTTTGGCACCAGACTTTGATAAATGTTTGTTATATGTTATTAGTTTATATTGTGAATAATAAATAAAATTCAAACTGCATGAAAAAGTAGGCAGTCTGATTTATTTTACTGCAAAACCACTCAATCAGACTGCATACTGTTGCATCTGGTTGGATTTTTATTTAATATTGAATTATGATGCACGGAACCATGACCTTAAAATGTATATTGTCAATTTTGTTGCGAGTTGAATTACTATCGTTTTTGTTAGAGTTACAAAAGGAGTAAAATTTGTTGTGTGCAGACACATGTTTTGTTGCAAATGGAATTGCACGTGTATCCACTTGCAGCTCCCCATCTGGAAGTAAATACCAGGGCACAATTATTGATTTTTTATGTAAATATTCAGTGTATTTTTAAACATTTAGGAAATCGAATGGGTAATAATGCCTTATGAAGTCTACTTAACGGCAGCCTTGGTACATATTTGGAATGAGTATTTATTGAAAGTAATATGAAATTTACCGTGTATTATTCTCATGTTCTTCAGAATACTTATTACTCCGCAAATTTTCACTTGCATTTGGTTCAGGATTTGGTACGGATTAATAATTGATGAAACCTGCAGTCATCACCTACTGCCACTTTCTTAAACACATCCATTTCACAAATTTATGCTGTTATACTAAGCGTCTTGTATTTGGTTTATAGAGTTAGCCTACAAAATTCGAGATAGTGCTTTTTAGCAATAGAAAACTACATGTTTCTGCCTATAGTAGCCATCATTATGTTTTGACAACTTTCTTGCCATAAGTTATATATAATATGCATAATATATAAATCATACAGCAAGGAAGTTGCCAAAATTTGATGATGGCCGCTATTGGCCGAAACATGTTGTAACCTATTTCTAATAAACACCATCATTTAGGCATATATTTATAGTTGTGTTTTGGCTGAGTTTACCCCACTTTATAGAGAAGATATGGGCAAGAAACATATTTTTATCTGTTGAATATTCCAAAGTAATGCATTTTTATGGAATGACAGAACACAGTGGCATTAAGGACACTGACATTTTTAGTTTTGATATGATATTCCGCTAGCACTTAATGTATGACTGTAATATTGCACTGTTAACATGTGTGTGCATATTGTACTATATAACTTGCACTACCGGATGCTCTGTTGTACACAAGACAGATAGAACACTCGCATCGCTGTGTGCTACGTAATGGAGTTCTGTTGTCTTCGTCATTGCACCTGTTTCGTTTCTTCATTCTTGTCTTTCACTTGAAGCAGAAACATGAAGAAGGACAGCGTCTCCTGCATTATCTGCAACAGCCAAATACTGCGTTAGCGAAAGGCACGTTTTTTAGATGGAATAAATCAAAAGACCGTGGACATTAAATTAAATTTATGAAACCCAGCGTTTTCACTGAAGATATCGCAAGAGTCAGTGACTTTGTGACTGCTCTGGAGACTGTCTGTAATTATGTGCATTACTTATGCCACATTTATAATTGATATTATTAGCGTTCCGTTTCCTTTTCTTAAACATATTTCGCTAGAGGTTAAACATAATTAATAATAATAAATCTGGTTATTGTTGTACTAATCTGGTGTTAATATATGTTTTAAGCTTTTAGAAGAATTTAGTGAATTTAGTATTCGTTTGCAACATCGAAAACTACACTTAGCACACTGATCTAACCGTATAAGGGAATCTGTCTTTAACATGCTGTCATATCGAACCTGTGTTTGTGTGTGGTGTCCCCTCGTAATTACAAATTGAATGTTGTGAATCTGGGTATTTGTTTTCAGTTACACTTGATAATAAATGTGGTTAGAATGTTAATTCCTTGGCTTATTAAGTCGATATTCTTTATATACAAATAAACATATGCTGTACAGAAGACCTACTTAAATTCTGTGTGTGTTGTTGATGTCATTACCGTCTGCATTTCACGCTGTCAGTTGTAACTATGTCCCAAATTGTGTAGACTGCAGGAAGGAAATTACTGGTAGTGGTTACGTGGTGGGAGAAATGTGTCAAACGGGAAATCTCTTTCCTTTCACCCAAAAAGTGACTGCGAGACCTCGGGAATTTATACGAAATTTTGAAGAGCCGTAGACAACCTAGGGAGGAAACACCCACACTAAAACTATTTAAATTTAAGATTGTCTGACTACGTAGCACGCGGATTCAGTACATTGTCATGAACACACAAGAAGTTACACTTTTCAGGGTGAAAAACCTTCCCTTTTCCATTCCTTACATATGCGGAAAGGGCGTGTGTAGCGGATGATTACCAGCGCAATATAAAGGACGGTGTAAAACAGACTATCTTTAGGAGTATTCTGCACAATTTTGTTGAGTTTCTGCAAAGCAAATATCATTCCTATTGAGGCGGAACATGCGTGTGTTAATTGAAAGGAGAAAGATGTGCATAGAAACTTACCGCTTGGATGGAACGACTTCTTAGACTCTCCCATATCTGAAGAGGAACTAAAGGCAGGGTTGAGCAAAGAGCTTGTAACACAGCTGAGGGAAGGGACGGCATCTGCTTGCATTTTTTTAAAGTTAACTGGGACAGCATGAAGAGTGACATGCTGGTCATATTCTACCGGATGTTCTTGGATGGTCGGATCATGGAACAACAGAAGCACGGTATCGTAGTGTGTATATATAAGACCGACTTTCCCACCACACCAACGGACTATGAACCAATTACTTGGCCGAACACAGATTACAGAATTCTAGCCTGTATTAGAACGAACCGACTACGATCTACACTCTTTGACATGCTACGCCCGATACATTACTTTGGAGTGCCAGGCACCACGACATTCGACGCACTGACTGCGGTACGGGAAGCTATAGCGTATGTAGAGTTGAACACGGCCCACTATGCACTCTTTCCTTGAACTTCAGAGAGGATTTTGGCATGATTTTTCATACTTATCTACTTCGAATGATGAAAATTTATGGCTATAGCATGAAGTTCATCACATCCATACAAACGACGTGGTACAAGACTTTCTTCTCGCCTCAAATTAATAGCTACTTTGTAGGACCCTTTCCCACGCGATGTTCCATTACACAAATCCGTCCAATGAGCAATATATCATTCCCTTCGATTTTGAATCCACTGATATGCGTATGCCAAGGCGGCATAACCCTGGACAGCTCAAATTATCGGGAAATAACCGTACTGGGTTTCAGGTTGTCGAGTACAGTGGCCCTTTCAAGGAATGTCAATGGTTGTGGGCAAATGCAAGGTAAATTCCCTGGCGATAGCCCCGAAGGGACGGGAACTATGTCGAAAATATTGAATACGGTATGTGCAAACCTTATTACTCTCCAAGATATGACACACAAAACAGATTTTCGCAACCCAGATTGAGTACGAGCGACAAATCGTAACTTTGATATCCTGGTATATATGGCGTGGTGCGATTTTCGGGGTAGAAATTTTCCGGGGAACAGGAATGATGGTTTGGAATGGCAGGCTTGGTAATTCGGATAAAGGGGAAATGCTTGTGACGTTACATTGGTATTTGGCGGTTTATTTGAAAACATTAGTTATATCAATACTTTGTACAATATTTGTCTGCAAGTAATTGGCGTTTCACTTTTCGAAAAAAAATTAGCTTTCGGAGAGGGAAATCGTGACTAACGTCAGTGTGTTATATTCAAAATTTTGGATGTGGGAGTGATGAATAAAATAAATCTGACTGCACTTCATACAAATTATATTAATTTGAAGTTAAATTATCATTCAGTCCTTTCATACATGTTTTAATTTCCTTGACCCCGTTTCATTTTTTTTTGCCGTTATTTAGTGTTGTATGCAGTAGACGAGAAAGAAACGACTGTTAATCAATCGCGTACTGACGTCGTGCTATTTGTGGTCTGTATTTCCGTTCTACGTATCAAAATTTCCTAAACAGAATTATAATTTCTATAGTGGCCTGTTTACTTAAATTGTTTTTCGTACATTCTTTGCACGCTGATGATCGTGTAGTGCCCTTTATTCAGGCCGTTTCTTTCGATCCACGAATACCGAATTCGTATTTTATTCTACCTAGCGATTCTACAGATTCAATTGTCTGGAATATGAATACCATTAGGGGAAAAAGTAATCTATTCTCCGTAACTGTATGATTGAGCCGTGGGGCTCACCCAGTTTTCTTTGTAAGACACAAGGATTCTTTTTCGGGAGAATGGCAGAAGGCTTATGACCTTGAACACCCAACACCATCAAGCTCAAAGCTAATACTGTGTACATCTGTTACTACAATACCCATCATCGTCCGTATCCCATATTATACCATGAACTTTAACGTGATTATGAAGATGATGTTTATTATTATGACACCATATGAAAGGTACGCGTTAGCCATGCACGTCAGTTGATTGACCTATTCCTCTAGCCGCAATATCGCCCTGCAAATGACTCAGCCTGTAACAGGAATAAGTACCAGGATTAGCTCCTGTGACGTGCAGGCAACCGGTGTTTAGGGCTTAAAACTTTAACACATTCATGTGTCAATTTTCTAGAAATCCTAGGAGGCCCAAACCCCTGTATTTCTAGGGGATCATCTAGGTCTGTTCAAGGGTTCCTTTATCTGTTTTTTTGAGTTGAAGAAGTTATGGATTTTGTAAATGTGAGGAAAAAAATACACCTTATGAAAAGGATCGAATTCTTTTACTTTTATGAATGTGCTACCTATAACAATAAATTATGTAAAAAAATTAAGTGTAATTTGATTTGTCATTCTGAATCATCGTTACGGTTGAATCATCCAGAATGAATTAGATGAGTGAAAGAAATTCCGTTTATAATGTTTATAAATTTTGAACACGATAATTAATTTGGAAAATGCTCCAGAGGAACTCTTGCTTTTCGCATTTTTGTTGCTTGTGATTGTATAATCAATGAAGTTAAACAGATTTATGATTAAGCAGCAAAATAAGCAATAGACGTTGTTGGGTGACACCAGGGTTCTTTGAACCCAAACATTAAGCGATTAGACACTTTTTGTTCGGATGCGATATTTAAGGTACATATTCTGCAAACATACAAGAATATCCGACGAAAATATTTAAGTGTTATTAACTAATTAGAATACTGTATAAGAAAACAGAATACACAAATAAGAAGTGTCTTCTCCTGTCGTTGAATTTAGAGATCACTCATATTTGTGTAGTTGCCATGATTATTTTTTAAACTCTGAAGTTTTATGCCATGTCCCAAGAACATCGTTTTAATATTTCTGCCAAATATCTTAAGAGGCTATATATCTCGACTTGGAAGACTTCGACATTATTAGAAAAATAAAGCTGTAACTTTTACCATTAGTTCTGTGGGAATTTTTTTTATTTTGCTTTTCTTAAATTCGTTTTTAAAAATTTAAATCTTGGCTTTGGAGAATTGCATATTATTTTGTCCCAAACAAGAATGTCCCAACCGAACTGAAGTGCACTGTATCTGAATTTAAAAGAATGTTATTTTGTGATTGCTCCAAACAACTATTACTCCCTAAGTCAAAACAGCCTTGACTTGTGAATTAATATCAGTTCGTTTCTGTAATGAAACTCTTTCGGAATCCCTGTTGTTCCGTTTTCATTCTGCAGCGGTTTTGACTTTTCACAGGGCTGGTACAACTTCTTTCTGACAACTAACATAGGGTTTCTTCAACAGTAACTTGCTTAAACGTTTTTGACAAATTAGAAAACTTTGGTACGATATACTTGTAATTGCAAAAGGTTATAAAATTTATTTCTGGTGCTTTTCAGCCTTCGGATAACGTCATTAACTTATTACTGTCGCTACTAACATGTTAAATTCTACAATCAGAAGACCGTTTCTACTCAAAATTCATATAGTCCTTTATCTACCCTTCTGATACTTCCTTCTTCGGACTTTGTCATATTCGCTATGGTGGCTCTAGCCCACCGCTCAAATTTAATCTTCCTTTCTGATAATTAATATAAATTTTCAATTTTTTAAATCCGTTATATTAGCATTATCTTGGCGACCATGACTTTAACTTTCAGCTTCGCTATGCAGAAATATTTTTTTAATAGATTAGTCTGCAAAACTGAAAGGTATATTTGTTCAGTCTGCAGAAATCTAAGAACTTTCTTACATCGATAAAATTAGTTTAAAAATTTATTATTTTGCGTGGTTTATTTGCAGCATTCATTAATTATATAATCAGGAATAATAATAATGATAATTAGTAAACCATATTCAAATATTGTGTTAGTTTTGGAGACTCTTGTCTTTTTGGAGTAGTGTAAAAAATTAATGAGGGTTCGGAGGCTTGAAAAAGTGGTTGTGAATTTTAATACCGTCCGAAGTGTTGCAGTATAAAATTTATTAGCTACTGTGGATAAGGGTTAAATTTCCGTACATTGGTTTTGCAATAAACGGAAGAATAACTGACGCTGTGGTGCTTTAAAAGTGCCAATTCGGAAGTGGTCAAATGGCAGTGACAATGATTGTAATATATACTGTAGTTACAGTGGAAATATACGTGTATTTATTTTAAAGGAAATTGTCTTCTGATCATAAAACAAAGAATTATTCAAAAACAGTTGTCAATTGCGTAACGCTTACACTCCGAATTACAAGTCCTTTTGCAAACTCACACATACACAATAGGCACGTGTTCATTTATTGAAAAATTATATTTGTTTTCACTAGTTGAATTTGAAGGTCCTTTTGTCTTCCAGGTTGCTACCCAAAACGTTAAAGATCAAGATATATAGAACTCTAATTTTGCCTGTTGCTTTGTATGGGTGTGAAGCTTGGTCGTTGACATTGCGGGAGGAAAGGAAGCTGAGGGTGTTTGAGTACATGGTGTTGAGGAGAATGTTTGGACCTAGGGGTGACGAGGAAACGGGGGAATGGAAGAGATTGCATAACGAGGAGCTAAATGATTTGTACTCCTCACACAATGTTGTGCGGGTGATAAAATCGAGAAGAATGAGTTGGGCTGGGCATATGACGCGTATGGGTGAGGATACAGTGGTGTATAGGGTCTTGCTGGTGAAACTGGAGGGAAGGAGACCACTGGGGAGACCTAGGCATGGATGGGTGTATAATATTTGGATGGAACTCTAGAAGGTGGGATGTGGGTATATGGACTGGACTGGGCTGGGCCAGGATAGAGTCATGTGGCAGACGCTTGTGAGTGCCGTAATGAACCTTCGGGTTACGTGAAATGCGGGGAATTTCTTGACTAGCTGCAAACCAGTTAGCTTCTCAAGAAGGACTCTGCACCATGGAGTGAGTAAGTAAGTAAGTAAGTAAGTAAGTAAGTAAGTACGTATAATAAAATCCCCACGTAGGAATGCAAGTGCTTTTTTTCAACCAAAATAAATGCACGATATAAATGTCGTATGAACTTGTACCATTTCTTTTTGATTTTATTATCTTTGCAGATTTTGTAGTATTGTTTTTATTTTCAACTTTTGTTTCGTCTGCGGTGAGTTCAGGAAATTTCTTCTCCTGCACAATTTTCTGTAGTATCTTTTAACTAGCTCTTCTGTATTCTTGGTGTTCAGATTTTATAATTCAAAGCACACTCGATATTTCTTTACATCTGTCACGAACTGTGTGTTTTCGTTGTTGCATTTAAAAGCAGAGTAGTTTTATTTTCATACAGAAGAGAAAAAAAGTTCCTGAAATCTAACAGAAGCACCCCTTGGTCACTACGGAGAAACATGCAATGAAATGACAGTATTTCACTTTCGATTATTTATTGAATTTGAAACAGAGTTGGTCGCAGTCATCATTTTTTCAACCTTAATTTAGTATGATAATTTTTTTGGGAATACACTCTTTGCACTTTTCACTTCTATCGATCATCCAAAGGGATCATCAAAAGCCAAAAATTTATAAGACCGTTCCATTTGGAAAGATTGTAACAGTGAAAATGAAACTGAAGATACTGTGCGTGAAGTTGACAAACATGAGCAACTAAGTCTTATGGTTTAACAAGGCTACGTTTATTCAAAATGCTATTTCTCTACCGATATATATTCCTGCAAACATCAATATTATTTTTACTACAGTTTTAATAACGAGAATCAGTATAATAATCTTCAAAGCCGCTTGCGCAAAAACGTCGCTCTAATAACTAATATAACCTTAGGGATCATAATCTTCCAAATAAAATTTAATGAATACGTTGCATCTAAATGTATGTAAATTTTCATATCATCACATTTTAACCACCAATTTACCATAGAGACACAAGGCTACATTAAAACACCCCACTTTGAATTATTACTCGCCATTCATTTGAAGTTCATTTCAATGTTGAATTTAATTGGTAATTTTATTTTTATACATGTTCTATATTCCATTTTAATTACTTACACTCGTAGGATCGCTTGTAATTTGGTGAAATGTGTGGCCTATAAATCGTGTTAATAAATGGAGTAATTCTGCTAAACTGTATAATGTCGTTATTGAATTGTTAGAGTCTATATTGCTTCATTTTGATTAATGAAATATGTGATGATGCTTTACTACGTACAAGCAACGTTCAAGGCTGAACGCTAAATGCACACATTCTTCTGTAGCCTTGGAGAGAATTCACGTAGCCAAATCCCCAAACTGCCACTCCAACAACAACTTTCGAACTGCTGGATTCGCAGTGAAATAACGGACGAACAAAATAAGTCGTTTGTGTCCTCAAATTTCACCTAACATAATTCAAGTCAACTCGACGCTTGGTATATTTCAAAACATGTAAAATTCTTTGAAGTTGTTGTTTTCGAAATACGAGTTTTTATTGAGTTACATATTTTTTAGTAAATCATCGCATGTAAATCTAAAACATGATAGTGAAAACAGGTGGAATAATTCTGGTATGCTGTAGTTTTGACACAACCAGCATGTTAGTATTTCAAGCTTTTACAGAAACATTCTTATACGGATGAACTGTGTTGTGAAACTGGAATGTCAGCTGGCTTTAAAACCTTAAAGTTTTGGAGCGAGTTATGAAGAGCCTTCCTCGTGTGGGGAGGGCTACATTGGTGTAAAGTTTGATTGTTTTAGTAACAACTGTTTGACACGGGAAAATTCGATGTAATTAATTATCCAGTTGGCTCTAAGTATGCTGCAAGCCATTTTTAGAAGAACCTGTAAAGGCAAATTAGCAAGAAGTGACTGACTAAGTAAAAAGATCGCTTGAGTGAGCTGCCTGACAGTAGAGTACGATAGTGAACGATCCATTGGTAGGAAGTATGAGGTTAAATTTTGGCTAACAATGAATGAAATCTATCTAATCTCACTACATTTAGTATTGATAATAGTTTTTAATTCGGTGACGATGAAGTCACCAGGCGTTTTCTTTCTCCCTCCCTCTCTGCTGACATTCGGAAATTTACCTGAACATAAACTGGGCTTTCAGCAGTTGAACTGCCGTGTGGTGCATAGGGAGTTTAATTACACAGAAAAGGTGATGGCAGATTGTTTGCATTGTTCTTGGTGTCTGTTACTAAGTTAAATAACATCTGAATCGTGGTATCCTGTCCGATGCGAGAGATGCGAAGTTAACATCCTGTTCGCAGTTAAGTGCCTCACAGTGTCTGATGTCTGCTGTTTTAATGTATCGTTGAAGTAATGTAATTTCTGGCACATATAAAATTATGTCATGCAGTTCATCATAACTTATTTTCTTTCCTGATTATATTGTTAGGTACATACATTCAGTGTGGTCACATTTGATACCGGAACAAACTTCCACGCCGTCAGTTGGGATTCCTTGTTAGCTGTAGCAATGATGAACATCAGACATCGCTGAAATGGGATAGCAGTTCCCACCCAGTCACACCCGAATGCCGCGTCTCTCACACTCTTCGCCTGTAACAATTCACACTTAATGTACTAAGTCCCTCTGAAATGTGCTGCTCTACATTCAATTTACCAGCATTCTGGCATGCTGTTTCAAGAGAGTGACGATCTAAAAAATATCCCCAAGGCAGTATTTTCGTGACTAAAAGTCATTTTATAGGATCTCAAGAATTTGGTTTTCCATATTTTTCGCTACTGTGACTCGGATGTCTGGTACATCCTGGTACATTAAAGCCATATTGAAATTTCTTTTTCTATCTTTTGTCACCTACTTCATGCTGTGCGTAACTTCCTGCCTCCATATTTGCTCATTTCACTACGTTACGTAAGTGGCCAGACCTTCGGACACAGCAATCTACTCTAAAGACAGAACATATTTCGTGACATTGCCTAGAAAAGAATGTATTGATGTGTGAACTGGGCAAACAACTGTAAAATAACGTAATAACATCACACGTATATATATTCAGGTGTTTCGCTTACTAAAAATTGGTCTTTTCAAATTACAACAACTTACAGACGTTTAAAGGCGTTTTTCATTAACCTTCCTATTTCGAAGTTGCTGTATGACGCTGCATATGTTGTGATAAATTGTTGAAGAAAGTTAATATTTACTTACAAACCCCACTAGGCACAGTTGTTTAACTGTTCTAACACCGTACAATTTGATACCATTTCCAGGGGGTTCAAGTTACAATTCTGCTACATTCGCTGTTCTGTTTCCTACTTACAGCAACACTTATTCAGATCGCTACAGAGACTGCTGATATGGAATTTTGACAGTACATTCTGATCTACTTACAGTAATGTACTAAGTATGGTTCTGAAAAGTGGAAATGCAAATATTGCTGTAATGATAAGAGGAGATAGGCAAATTGTGGTCAGTGTTCCGATTACTAAGTGTACGATATTACAGTAAATAATAATAATAAAGTGTCTTCTACACCCCTGATTTTGAAGATCACCTGCCGTTATTTAAATCGCTTTAGGATTAAGATATTCATAAACAGAGCGGAGTGCATACAGAGGCTCGTCACTCGTCCGACATTCAGGAACCAGCGTTCCTTTTAGCGTCTCTTTTGTGTATGTGCTGACAAACAAGAAGTCTATGCTGTTTCTGTGGATGATATTGACTTAGGAATTTGTCTTCCAGCTGTCTCAGACATTTCCCTGATGACTTCGATCGAGCCTCTCTGTGTGACTTTCCTTTCACTCCTCTAGTTTAGGTTAAACGGGAATAAAACTTTAATTATGAAACCCTATATTTTTACAAATTCTAATATACTCGTACGAGATAAAAGCGTCTTAAGATATATCCTAAGCATCGTAATTGTAATTTCAGAAAGGAAATTAGTTTATAATGCCTTAATTAATGAAATCTATGTTTTGAAATGTATAAATAAGAGAAAAATCCATTTCAATATTTAAGAGCGATTATAGTCCCACTTTTGTTACCAAAATGTTTCGACCGGTATTGAGACCATATTCAGAGGCACATAATTAAGAGCATACAAAGGGACAATGTGGTTAGTTGTGTCGTCACTCCATAAAAATTAAAAATGTTATAATTTAGTTTAAAATTATGTAATAAATGTAATTGTATGTTATAAATAACTAATGTTTATAATTTTGGGAGTTAAAATAGTTTAATCTGTGTTGAGTGAAGTTTGATGCGTCAATGTGTTGAGTTTAATGTAGCGTGTAAGTGAGAAATATGTGATTAAATTACTTCGTAAATAGTGATGTTTATGTTTTGGTTCTTTGTGTATTATCGACTTGATTTAAGCACGGAAGATATTAAAATAGTGAGAAACAATTTAGAAAGTTGATTCCAGTTTCTAACCAAAGAGTTCTAAAGCATTCAAATCAAAATTAAATGTGCAATTCTTTATTACAATGGAAAACAAAATTAATAATCATACCTCACACGCGTAAAGAGTAAAAAAGGTAAATCAGTCCCATGACAGGTCCGAGGTGCCCAGAGGGTTCCAAGAAACTAAGGTTCTCAGATTACGTGACAAAGGCCCAGAATGGTGGTAAGGTTGTTAGCCTTAGGAACCATCCCTTTTTACCCCCAGGAAATACTCCTAGTACTCATTTCTGTTAGAGGCTGAGTGGAATCCAGGGCGAACGGCAGGATTATGTCAATGAAAAATTCCAGTGACGCCATCTGGAATCGATCCAGCGGCCTTCATATTTGTAGCGCAGCGCTTTAACCACTGTGCTGCTGCAGTCTCACACCTAAAGAGTTGGACATGATAAATCGCTTGAAAAGAAATTTTTGTTTGTAAACAAGAAATTTAAAATCCTATTCAAAATAATTGCGTGATTAGACATAAATCGTGAAATTAATTATATTGATTTAGGCGATTAACACCTTATAAATCTTAAGATACTTAAAACACGATTTCTCTTTTGCCAAAGAATATTTAAAGCATAAATCTAGTAGGGAAGAAAAATTCTCTGTATTTAAATTTAGCTATACATTTAAATTGATTTAGGCTCAACGCAAATTATGAAATTAATATTCTAGTATCGTCAACAACAATTACAACAATCTATTTCGTCTTACGTGTTGTGTCAGCTGAGTTCCACACCAGCAGATCAGAAGCACGTCACTAGCGTACATGGTGTAAAGTGCCACTCCTTGAATCATATCTGTATAATCTCCCCAATTCTGCAAAAGATTGTTTGAAATATCACATGCATTGGAAGGACAGAAGGTTTCAAGGAACCAAACTATGGAAAATATAGTGTATTGGGAATTGTGGCGTTATGCGTGTGTATTACATTGTGTATTGACTCTTAGACGCCTACGCCTGTATTCAAAAGTGACTATCTAGGTCGTCCTGTTTGTTTGCCCGTCGGTCCGTTCGTCAGCATGGAACAACCCGGCTCTCAATGGGAAGATATTTTGAAAATGAATACTTGAGAATCCGTTGAGAAAATTCAATTTTATTGAAGACCTGATTATAATAACGGGTACTTACCACGAAGACGTATGTTCATTTATGATAATGTGTCGATCAATCCGTCTGGCAATAAATGCTTCTGACAAAGGTTTTTAGTGAAATCCAAATCACGAATTTTATATTCAATATAATTTTTTTAAATTCACCATTATGAGGTAATGTGTGAAAATATGGCATTGCCTGACATCCCACAGATGTCAATGCTATCCTTGGCCACGTAATGACATAGTGAAAGGCCGTCATAATATAAAAATATGTAATGTTTTGCTTCATATATATAAAGTAAAATGAATTGGTCCCGTTACGGGCTCGGTTTCGCCCGGGGGGGGGGGGGGTAGCTGTATAGCTCTACTCTTTCATGACCGCGGCACTAGATGGTGTGAGTGGCTCAGCAGCACGACCCGGCTGCACTTTACCCCCGGGAAAGAACCGGTATCCATTTTACAGTAGGCTCTATGGACTCCAGCCTGTAGTCAGTCGCTATACCGACTGAGCTACCCGGCCTACCTTTATATATAAACACATATATATATACACAAATTTATATATGCTTATATATATATTTACTCTCTCTCTCTCTCACACACACAGACACACATAAATGTCGATGTTATCCTACCTGCAAAACTGAGGTTGGATATTGATGCACATCTACCAGGTTACAAAGCGTCAGATTTCATCAATCATTATTTTATAATGTAACAACATACAACAGTTTTATACTGTACCGTAACAACAGAAAAAGCAGCGAAGCACATTGTGGCCAGTACAATCAGAAAGTGGCCACATAGAGAGATATTCACTGCATTTTCCAGGTACTGCGTGAACCTGTGCATTAGAAGGACAAGTTCAATATATTGAAAATAACAGTATGTTAAATTTTACGAGGTATTACTCTCAGGTTTCACCGTTATGGGATAGATTATGAGCTTTTTGTATCAAGATTTATCTTCAGGAAGACTGTGTGCATGATGATTTGTGTATGCGTTTTATAATAAATATTCGAGAATTTCAGGACCCGAGGGCCCTTAGGGTTAAGATGACTAATTGAAAGCTGAAAAGTCACAAATCACCAAGTACAGATTAAATCCAAGCATAGATGATTATAGCATGCTGCAGAATAATTCCTTTTTAGATCAATAAATTTCAATTCTATTTGGAATAAGGAGGAAATGTCTGAAGAGTGGAAAGAGTCGATCATTTAACTATCTCTAAGAAAGGTGATATAATAGAATGTGGTTATTATAGAGGCATAACACTTTGGCAAATTACGTACAAACATTTATCCAACATCCTGCTCTCAGTATTAACTCCAAATACAGAGAAATGTATAGGGGACCATTAGTGTTGATTTCGACGAAACATGTCAACTATTGATCATATAACCTACATTAGTCACATATTTGAGAATAAAAGGTAATATAATTTATCGGTACAGCATCGATTTATAGACTTCAGGAGAGCTTATGATTCAGTTAGCAGTGAGATCCTCTGTAATATTCGCATTGATTCTGGTATCCTCATCTGACTGGTGAAGCTACTAAAAATGTATCTGAATGAAATCTCTAACAGGGACCGGGTAGGAAAGGAATTGTCGAACATGTTTCGTATTAAGAAAGTTGCGATACAAGGAGACGATTGATTGTCAGTGCTTTTCAACTGTGCTTTAGATTATGGCATTAGTAGGGTTTAGTTAAACCAGGATGGCTTGCTACTCTAAGGTACACATCAAGTGATAGTTTATGCTGATGATACTAATGTTATGGGCGCAATAGTTCCTACTATAGAGAAATGCCCATAAACTTTGGTAGATTACTTGAAAGACACAGGCGTAGATGATAGAATAATATTAAGTTGGATCTTCAGAAAATGTGACGTTGGACAATGACTGGATCCGTCTGTCTCAAGATCGGATAGTTGGCGGAAACTTGTGAATGTACTGATGAACATTCGGTTGTTATATAAAGCAGGGAATTTCGTGACCAACTAATAAACGGTTAGTTTCTGTAGAAGGAATCTGCTCTATGGAGTAATCCATATAGTAAGTGTATGAGTGATTAAATATTGGAACCGCCACTGTAATTACCTCTCTTAATTTGTCGCTACATTAAAGAGATTTGTATATTTATTTGAACTTACTCTATAATATCCTGATGGTGTTGAATGCACGCAATTAAATTTGCTTGCAATTTACAGTTTCCAGTTGTATCAACTTGTTCATCTTCCTGCCTGTGTTGAGTCGTGATATGTTGCTGTCTGATATCCAATATGGCCGCCTTTAGTTTATCGAACTGACTACAGGCCACAGCGATCAGTGTGGTAACCAGAGACATGTAACCACAT
>Ga0136643_10007228_pt1 | contig 16030 bp, 11 predicted proteins | sample TergutLab28metaG_FD_96883 | JGI IMG/M metagenome (GOLD analysis project Ga0136643, IMG submission 96883) | Labiotermes labralis P1 segment gut microbial communities from Petit-Saut dam, French Guiana - Lab288 P1 (version 3) (version 3) | ecosystem: Host-associated > Arthropoda: Insects >... | reverse complement strand
CAGAACGTCAACACATAAAAATCATTAATTTTATGACTGTGCGTGCTACACGAAATACAGAACTTTATCATCTCCACACTTCAAATCTATGTGAAGACACTCTGAAAGAAAATTGTGATCTCATATTAAAGTAAGTTGAAGGGGTTGATTTCATAACTTGGCGAGAGACACATTTGTATATGAAAATGCGCAAAATAATCTCTTATCACATACGTCTTTCTTTAGACCAACATTTAATACAGTCTTCCACTTCCCTGTTCTTTCTCATCTTGGAATTATTATAAACGGTGGCCGGAGAACTACCTCATTCCCTTCAAGCACTCCGTTTACTGCCGAGAACCAAGCATTCCAACAACAAAAACACATGACAGCATAAATAATATCACCATCTCACTGTTTAGAATGGACAATGAAACTCCGACAACTAACCCCTTCCCTACTACCACGTCAAGAGAACACTATACACTTTCACCACACTCAAACGAAATTCTGATGCATTGTCTTTTACTTCTGTATTCCTCCTTTCCCACGACACTTTATCGTTCCCTTCCTTTTCTCCTTCAGACTCTCTTCTACCCTTTCAGCTCCACCACCGATGAGTTTTGTTTTCTTGCTGTAGAACAGCAGTGCCATTGTTGCCCTGCTGCAAAGTAATCAACAAGAGTTAAGAAGCGTGACGCTCTTTATCCCTCAGCCACCAAACTACCTCCATATTTCACTACTATCTTATTAAATAGGCACAGATATGCAGTGTTCTCTGTGTTATCAGGGAACAGGGTCACAAAATGTGAAGTGGCACTAGAGTCAAAAGTGAGGGTACAAACACACTGGATTTTCAGTAGGATGGTGAAAAAGTGTCATTGCGTCAAGATAAAGATATTCAGAGATACAGAATAGACGGTGAACATTTTTGATACTACTTCGTCTTCTTTCTAGAATGACATTCCGGAGTATAACACTCACAAAAGTACACAATAGGAACAGAAATACAACAAATTTCGATTGAATAGAGAAGGTAATGTATGTAAACCAGGCCAATTATTCCTCTTTTATCGCTATGCTCTCATTTATGTTAGTAAGCAGTTACGGATAAGAACAAAATGCGGAAGCAGAAGAAAGCACGCTGAAATATGTATCCGATCTCCCCTGTACCGACGATCAGCCACCTAGACGACAGCACCGTTCAGTGTCTACTAATAACTAGCAATGCTTGATAGAATTTAAATGTGTACTTTTTCCAGAACTGTTAAATCTTCGAAGTCTGAAGTTCTTTTAACTTTTTTTTGCAAAAATTTCAGCACTCTTGATATTAGTTATTTAAATGGGAGCAAATTAAAGACATATATGAATATTCAATTTTATTAAAAACTCATAATCGTGTATAAAGTAGAAAATCTATTTCTATTAACACAACGTGAAGAATCGAAGAACTACACGCAGGTATAAAACAATTTGTCAAAAAAGGCCAAAATGTAAAAATTCTAGTTGATTATTTTAACAAGGATATAGAGCCTATATTGCGCGATTTTAGGCTTCCACCTAGATGTAAACGAGGCCTTTGTTCTGAGATGTTATGCAACGTATACTGATAGTTAGGTACCGACGTTTCGGAACAACCGATCGGTTGGCATTGAAGATGGAACCGATAGGTTGTGCCGAAACGTCGGTACATAACGACCAATATGCGCTGCGTAACATCGCAGAAGAGCGACTATCTCACCTATGCCTTACTTTTGGAAAAAATAACATTCTTCTTCAGGTAGACAGGTCACTTCTCCATTGGAGCTGCTTATGCTAAGAAAGCAATCAATCATAAATCCGAAACAAAAAATGGATTGAGTTTTCCATTTTACTACAGTTTTCGGGCCAAAATATAATGCTGTAATGGTTCAGTTAATGTGGCAGCTACAAATCCAATACAGTGGAATATCAACTTGCAGCATTACAGCAAACAAATATTTGAACAGGGTAAATGTATTCTCACAACAGGATGGGCAAGAGACAACTGAGGAAGCAATATAACGCAATTAAATCCGCACAAACGTTAGTCGATCAGGAATCATACTTGTAAATAATATATGTGAAACCACGTCTGCTAAACTTCGCTATATCGGATCTTCATTTGCAAATATTTCCTGACAATACCAGCACGCACAGTAGCTTAACTGAACACATCTCTAAACTATTCGGTTTACTTACATTCGTCTGCACAACAGTGCTGCAGAGAGCCAAACTTATATAAGAGTTATATTTTTGCTTAATGTCATATTTCGGAAAAAAAAATCAAGTAAGGATTAAAGAAGATGCCACTGAAAGAAAGTGCGTGGAGGTTTCATCTCTTCATGCTGATATGCGTGTACGAACGTGATAATCCAGTATCAAGGCGCGGCGTTTTTTGTAGCACACGCAGACATTCAAGAATTTGATTCTGAAATAAATCCTGTTACTTATTGGTACCTTCTTTAGCGACAATACTAAGATTACAGGCTCTGTATCGTCGAATGTTAGGGTTACATTAGGCTATGAATTGGAAAGGATGTGAAATGAAAAGGCAGTGCCTTTCATAGACCATCCATTTCGGCAAGCGTTTCGCGGACTGAAGAGAAACAAAAAACGCCACGATATCAGGCTAGCTACACAGCAACATTTCGAATTGAAAGAAACGTTTACTTTCTTAACAGCAATTAAATACTCGTGGTAACAGCGGCGAAATTTTGTTCAGTTTTTGTCTAGAGACAGGGTTTCGCCTCCCCCCCCCCCTTCCTCCCATCCTGGTTGACCGACAAGAGCCGGCCCAACGCTTCGCCTGACGCTCTGCCAGCGTTGCGTCGTACGCTGCTTGTCGGGGAGGTTTAACATTTGATGACGGCAGCTAGACAATGATCGCAGTGATAATAAACTTTATAAAATGTAATAAAAAGTCACTCGAGCGTCTGACCGGCGCTGAGCGGTCGAGCAAGTAACAGCGCCCTATATATCGGGCTGTTCTACTGCATCTCTGTAAAATATCCACCGTCTCGGTAGTCCGTACTATAACATCATTAGCTTGCACTGACTGGAGAAAACGACAAGAAAGCTCTGTCACGATAGTAACTGTCCGGTCTCAGACTCAAAATGGACACCTTCCAAAAAAAATCAAACCATTAATACTTGAAGAAAATTATTCTGTAAATATGAATGTAGTCTACACATTAGTCGAATGCATACACATTCACAGCCTAGAAAAATATATATATACACACACACACACACACACATGTACATGCCCACGTACGTATGTACCCGACCAGAGTCCGTTGTTCAAGTCTCGGACTGAGGCTCCAAAGATAAGAACATAAATTAGTGATGTGGCTATTATCCGGTTTATATAACAACATCGTAATTAAGAATTTCGCTATTCACAAATTAGAAATTGAGAACATGGTTCGCAGTTCAAAATTCTAATTTCTGTACGCACTTTAAGCATACATTAAAAAAATGGTAGGTGTCTAAAAACCCTTATTTTCCATCAAAGGTTTTAAAACCCCTTCCCTTGTTATACGGACATGTAGTAGTCAGGTTAGGTGGATCTTTGTGCAGGAACTTGTCTTCACAAAATTTCCCGTTAGGTGTTTCATAAAAAAATTAAGAGAGAAGACAGACATTTTAAAATATTTGGAATTCTGTGAGGGTTTTGTTTCTCGGAAAGGATCATTACACATTCATATATTGTAGCTCACAGTTTACTTCTGGGCTTGTCTGCAAATTTAATCTTCAAACTGAGAATTAACCTCACAAATGTCATTAATTTCTCTCGTCTTACTCTATTTACTATTAATTAGTGAATCTACTGCAATATATTGCAAGAACTTTATGAACAAACCTAAATAAAACGCAAGATGTGCTATTATTAGGTAAGGACAGTGTGTGTTATTTACCAACAAATGCACACACGTTTATTGAAATTAGTTTATATACACAATGACCTCCTACATCTTCATCTTTGCACCGTGCATTTCGTGGAGTCATTTAATTAGCACACCAACTAATGCACGTATATGAAATTTTTTACATTAAAGCATTTAAAATCGCTCCAACATGTTTCGATTCTAAGATCATCTTCAGGGAGCTAACCTGTTCCTTGCTAGTCACATTTTTAATTACACTCACTAATTGACTGATTTTAAATGTTTCAATGTAAAAGAATTTTATATATGTGCATTAGTTGGTGTGTTAATTAAATGATCTCCTACATGTTTAGGTCAACTATGTGGTCTTCTTCAGGGAGCTAAAATACAAATGTTAGATACATTAAAAGTATACAATGAATTTCGTAAAATAACAGAAACAGCCCAAAGATGTGAAAGTTTACGTCTATTGACTCGTTCGGATATTTATTATGATTTCATTTTTTTACTTTTAATTTTTCGAATCTTTGAGTTTTACCTCCCTGAACTTGGCCTAATGGTTGACCGAAACATGTAGGAGATCACTGTTTACTTAAACTAACGTCAATAAGCTCGTATACATTTGTTGGTACTCTTATTGTATATATTCGAATAATGAACAGATTATGGCTCATATAGAGTGCAGAATTGCATTTGACATCAACAGCTGTTGTCATCTTTGACTGAGAAACACTGTTCCAGATAGCTGTACCTGTTTTGTGATCAAATAATAAGCTTTCAAAACAAATGTACATTGTATGTACAGTATAAATGCTTCGTAGTGTTTTATCAAAATTTTGCATTAACACTTCCAGTGAATGATAATTGGGGTTTTAAGGAATGAAGGTTTAGGCTGCATTGTTTTCCATGTTTTCAAAATTCCGGTTTAATCTGCATGCCCAAATGGGATTGAATTCGTAAAAGTGAAGTGAGACCACTGTCAGATGAATATATTTGCTGAATCATTCTGTTATCCAAATGAGTAATTATATTTATAATTATACCGGACTAAAAATAAGCGTATTCAGAAAATATAAATTTTTATCATTAGTATTAAAAGGTGTTCATCCAAAGAAATTACGTGTTCAGGCAGCTCATTTCCTGTTTTTACTGATATTAGCAATTAAAACACGATATCAGTAGGACTGTTGGCGTTTAATGATCTAGGGAAAGGAGCGAAAATCTTAAACAAAACCCAAATATCAAAGACAAAGTGATTCGCTTGATCTCTAGTTTATGCATTCAGCCACGCCTGAAATAGGAAGATTCAAAGGATCTTAAAAAGGGGAATATTCTTTACAGAATGCATATACAGAGCAACAATTCTGACACATTCCCTCAGAATCGGTCCAGTGGTTCTCGAGTTACGATAGGCCGCGGCTTCAATATTACTCTTGTTTAATTACCTCGGAAAGGGTAAAATTTGCGGAGTGGGAGTACTGAGTACATACCGTGTGATTAAAATTTCTATATGTGTCAGAAAAACAAATTTAATTTCAGTAAATATTTAGCAAGTTTCGATACGAAAAATGTTTAATAATTTACGCTGGAGGTTTGGGTATAAATGCATGTACGTCATTTTGTAAAGTGGTTGGTGAACACCGTCCAACACGAAATTTCATTACCAACATCCTTTCGATGTTTGTTGTTACTGTATGCGCACAGACGGACGGACAGGAATTGCAAATAAGCAATTTATTTTATAATTTTCATTGTGAATCCCTCAAATTTGATTAACACACTTTTAGTTGAAGAATAATTGAAGGATGAAGCAAAATTTCGTTTTATGTGACAATAACATTTATGTATGTAATAACACAAATGTTAATTTAAATCTGTGTTTAACAACATTCAATTTTGCGCGACAGAACTACAGTACACACAGCCGAATAAAAATAGGTCTTATTTTAAATTACCAGCACTATTTGAGATAAATTTACGAGAAGCCTATATTCGCGACAAAGTATGTAGCACCCAAACATTTAACGCGAATTAGGGGCTCAAATTTAAGCATGGAGACCGGCTGTTCTGATTGACGCTTTTTGTGGGGCAGGAGGGTCTTCAAATTCTCCGGACAAACACAGGGGTATCACTTCAAAATACTTCACAACAGCTTGCATCCGCGTGATTTACAATTTTCTCATCGCCCACTGTGCCATCAGTCCACGACATAAAATCTTTGCGACTGGAAGAATCGTTAAAAACAAAGAAAGAAATAAAACCAAATATAGGGTGTTTTTTATTTCCTGCCTGACCGATAAGCACCAGCCCGACGTTCTGCCAGCCTTGCGTCATTGCCGCGTCTCGGGGAAGTTTAACAGTTCTTGACGTGAGATAGAAAAATGTTTGCGGTGATAATAACCTTGAGAAAACCCAACAAGAACTCACTCGTCGTGCACGCGCTAATCGGTCAAACATGAAGACGAACACCCTGTACAAAATAAAGTAGGCATGGCAATATTCCGTTTTCTTTCTTTATCGCCAGGTGAAATGTGTCCCATGTTTTTAGATGTATGTATTGGTTTACTTATCAATGCTTTATCAGTTACAAACGTTGTACGACGTCAAAGCGAACGTGACTGTGGATTACAGTATATGGCTCTAGATTTAAACATATTAGTTTTAGTGAGCGATGGTGGATTTTGGGAACATGATAATCAACAACGCGTGGAATTACTTTACTAACTCAGCAACTAGTTTCTTGAAGATGATGGGGCTCTGCGACGTTACACTATATTAATTGGTAAGCAATTACAGACGTTACGAAGGATAGTAGTGGCTTCACCTTTAGGGCCAAGAAATCCAGTTCTCTTCTTGGACGGCTTGGCGTTGAAGTTGAAGCCGCCATGTTCCTTCGAAACGTCTGTAGTTGTTTATTAATCAAAACCTCGATAACATCATGAAATACTGAAATCTTCAGTAGTACTGCTGTTGAGATCCTTATATTTCGTGCCCGTTAGCTTCTCACGAACGATTCTACAACACGTACAAGTAATTAGTCACAGTAGTGAAGATGCGTCAACATCGGCACGTATTCAAGTTAAAATAAAAATATTTCATACATTGTGAACGATCGATGCAAGATGTGTTTGGCTACAGTCTCGCCCGATAGCCAAATATTTGTAAATCTTCATGTTTTCCGACATTTGAACAGATTTGTGCAGAATACCCGTACGAGTAACGAAAAGTGTCGTTTTCAACTATTACACTCGTAACTGAGTGACAATGACATGGAGCTTACAAGCCGTCCAGGACCTTAGCCCTGTAGTACAGATCTTTGCTACCGTCTGGTACAATGCAGATTACCACTGAGCTAATATGACAGGTAACGGTGAAGTAGTGGCAAGGAATATGTTAACGAACGTGATATTAGTACTGCCACTTTTCTTACTTTTTGTAGCGTACAAATTACGTATTACGAGAACAAATCACAACTTTTAATCCATTGCCGAGGCATAAGAAAGCAAGCAAACAAACAAGCACCTGACAAAACTACAAAATAACTCGCACTGTAACGAACGAAATTTACATTAATTTTTTGAGTTCCAGCGGGCAGCATCCAGGCTGATTGCGGTACCTATGTTGTGGTTTTCCAACCCGGCAACCGGCAATGTCAGGTCATACAACAGACGTACAGCGACGTATCTTGATTCGTACGAGTGCAGTGTAACATCAATAAGGCATAAATAGCATACGTTCACTCCAACACAGTACTTGACCTTTTGTTTACCTTCTTTACCATGATCCTGATTTTAACTTAAACAAGCTGGATAAAAAAAACTCAAATGAAAAGCGCTTTTGAGTGAAGTACGCCACTGTCGCAGCGGCGCTCATGAAAAATTTCATCTGGGAAGTTAAGCCGCATCGATTAATAAATGGGACTATGTACCGATGTGCCGATCCAAGTAGCCTCGCGGTCTAAGGCTACTCGCTTGCTGGGAATACGGGTTCGAATCTCGACGGAGGTACGTAAGCCTTTTCGTGTGAGTGTTGTGTGTTGTCAGGAAGAGGTCTCTGGGTCGGGCCGATCACTCTTCCAGAGGAATCCTACCGAGTGTGGTGTGTCTAAATGAGTGTGAGAGAGGAAGCTCATACAGAAGGTCTAGGTTCACTAGGAATGTCAAACCATGAAAAAACAATTACCCACGTTTCGGAAGCATGTAGAACCACCATCTGTAGGGTCGAGTCGAAGTGCACAAGATTTCCATCTCCAATTCATTTCCACTTAACTGTTTAAGGACAAACATCCCACTGCACCTCCACCTAACACCATAATGTTGTATTAAGGAGCTTACGTAACATACTGGACGGTTAAGCTCGGCGAGGACGAAGGTGACAATTGTCTTCACGTTTCCCTCATTGACTCCCTACTATAAGGTTGACGAACTACAATGTCCATCTGAAAGAAGATGGTTTGTTAATGTTAAGATGACTGAACCCGCGTGAAGTAAGTCTTTTGAAAATTCTGCTTCCATCATACAATAAAGGTGAACACCAAAACGCTAAGAACAAATTAATTCTTACACATTTATGAAGACACAAATTAAACCATTAAAAATTTCAACTACACTTAAGCTATTAAATTACTTTTTAATTTCCATTTTAATCTCATCAAATCCTTTTACTCCTTGTGGAGCAAAGGGCATCCATGAAGAGCTTCCAGGCATTGCGGTCTCCAGCTACTCCATTGAACTCATTCCATGATCTTCTTGTGCTTCTTATCTCATCCTCTATTGTCCTTCGCCACGTTCTCTTCGGTCTGCCTCTCCTTCTATATCCCTGAGGATTCAAGTCTAATGCAGTTTTCTTTATTGCTCCTGTTTCCATTTTAATCTAATGAATTAATATTAAATTTAACCCACGTCACTTCTTGAAGAAAATACCTAATATCATTTCATGTCTTACACACACAGCTAACAAACAGTCTATCAATTGATATGATACCGGTCACGCAAATTCAACATCCAACAGTCTATCATCGAGCCAGAATACGTAAGACCTCAAAACCAATAAATGCCAAACCGTCTTTGTAAAACGTGCCTAAGCTGCACCACCTTTGATTTATTTTAGGCGCTACATTTTATTTTAACTTACAGTTACAATCAACTGCTCAATTAAATAATTCTAAACTTTGTAACATATTCTTTCTAGAGCTGTGTATATTTTATACGTTTAGCATTTACAAATACATATTAAATAAGAGCACTGTTGAAAAAGTAAGACCTCAGAACAGTAATTGCAGCTGTAAATATTCCCCTTGTCACGTTCTTTGTATTCAGCCTGGTGATGACTACTTAGCTAGCCGAAACGTGTGCTGCTCTTAATTAGAATTCGTAACAACAAATTTATGATTAGATGGAAAACATTTGCATTATTCTTGTGTTTCTTTAATGGGACCGTCAGCTAAATGTTCCTCTTAGTTGGAACAAACACGTAAGAACTACATTTATTTTAAATCACGTATTTGAGTCGCTATAAATATTGCGTAGAAATTGAAACGGACAGTGTTTGTCTAAATATAAAGAGCAGCGTCTTGAGCTCAATTAACCCTGGAGTATATTTCCATTACTTCAAGTGCGTTTTACAATATTTTACTAAAAGCTACACCCGAAAATGTTGTTATCCACGAACATTTGAATTCTATTGTTTTTGGAAGTATAATAAGAAACAAGTACAAACTTTTATTCGAAGAAATACTGGCAGTAAGAAATTTCTTCCTTTCTGTTTTAACCTACACATACACGAGCAGAAGTGTATTAGCCCAAAAAAGGAAGAACATTATTTTTAATCGTAAAGTTTTGTATGCTCCAGAATTCAGAGTTCTCAGAGCAAAGAAGCAATATTTTACACAGGACTGAACACGCCCGCAGCAATATTAGACTACACCCCTCCCTAGCCTTAACCCCCCACTGCTGTATTTGTCGTCACTTGGTAATATTTTCACAACAAAGCACAAGCGACCCTGAACCCAAGTTTCCTTTAGCGCGAGTACATAAGGTGCCAGATGTAGGCAATTCTTGCCCTTCCAACATGCACCCCGACCTTTTGCCGCAAATTTATTATTTTGAAGCCAATGTCACAATAGGTTATCACACTCAACAGGCACAAAGTACAATATTTCGTCCTCAATTCAGCACTCATTCTTTCAAATATTTCATAACAAAATCGTAAAATTTCACAAGATCCAAAATTTATATCATATGACACATCCTCCTTGGATAAGTTGTTTTGAAGAAAATTTTCCGAAGTAAATGGTGTCGACTCTTAAAACCATCACTTGTGTTCAACGTGTGCCCGTTGTCAAATTTATTATCCAAGTAGTTGATGTTTGTTTGTTTGTTTTTTATTCTGCTGCTAAAACTGATCACCCATTGGATTCCATTCTTCAGCGTTTGTTCAAATTTGAGACTTGCGGTCTCTGGTAATCGGAGAGGACTCTACCGGGGGATACGTATGTTTTCATTCGCTTCCTCCTCGTAGACTCATACTGTCTTCTATGCATACTCGGCTTACGGGATTCTTGTTCACAGTGGTGACCGACTTATATGTTCACATTAGTCGCTTTATGAAATTATTGCTCTATTAATGGCTTAACAAAAAGTAACTGATGGATCTTTATCGTTGCACCGTGCATTCTGTAGTTTATTTAATTAACACACCAACAGATGCATATATATATATGTTATTTAATAAATTTTAAAATTCGCATTAAAACACTTAAAACGCTCCTACGTGTTTCGATCACACGATCATCCTCAGGGAGCATACATTGTTCCTTGCTAATTTATAGTTCAAAAACACTCAGCAGTAAAACACTGAATGTTTTTAAACTATAACTTTAGCAAGGAACAATGTATGCTCCCTGAGGATGATCGTGTGATCGAAATATGTAGGAGCGTTTTAAGTATTTTAATATAAATTTTAAATTTATTAAATAACATATATATGTGCAGCTGTTGGTGTGTTAATTAAGTAACTGATGGAGTTAAGATTTTAACCAGCACCCATCCCAGAAAAGTCTCTGGCTTTTCTTTCGTGAAGGTTTCTTTCGCATCATTTTCCCTATATAACAAGGTCAACACTTTGTGAATAAGGGGGTGACAAGCCCACATTTTGTTTCTGAACTTCCGGCCATCCTTTTTTTCATTACTCTAACTTGCCTAATATAGGCGCCCAACCAAAACATGGAAATCTCAGTAAGACGACAACTGCAGGTCTATGAAGAATGTAATAAACTGAAATAAAAATTAGTACAATCCCCACAGTGAAAGACACTTATCGATATGAAAACAGCCTTTTTTGTGTGTGTTTCAATGACAACAGGGTGTCACGTCCATACGTTACGTTCAAAAATTAAGGTCATATAGGCCTCCACCCGTTTCAGTAAGATATTAAATTTCTATACAAACATTACATAAATGTTCTAAGGGACACATTTCTAAAACCATTACTGTATAACATGCAAATTTATTTTTACTAGGTAAAGGTAAATTTCAAAACATCACTTTATGTGGTTAAAGAATCTGCGCCCCGTAAGCTTCGGAAATAAAGCGGAAATTGGACCGCCAACCTGAGTTTCGAACTCTACAATACGATCTTGTACACAGCAGCTAATCCCACGCCGTATGTAACTTTCATAATTGTTTTTGTTCCAATTTCATATTTATGACGAAACATTATCTTTCTCTTCATTGCATACTGTCTTCTGACTCCTTGTTAAATTATCGAGAAAATCCTGGATTTAATTACGTTTATTGGCACTCAGATTGCAAACATGTCTCGAAAAATGAAATGTGCACGGCAATTACTATTGGTACAACTGTGTAATGTAATTGTTTAAATTGAACAAACTTAAAGAAAGCATTAATATTTTAATAGTAGAAGATCAAATTGGATAAAGAATTCAGCTACATGAGTGTTCAATAGGTAATGACGATCAATATAAACGAAAAAGTAATTAAACTAGAGAAAGGACAAGACGATGGAGAGTCTGGCAAAATCAGCAGTCGTGCAAGTATCAGGAGACAGAATGGGGAACGAATAGAAGAAATAGGAGTTTGAGAGGGCGATGAATGAATGGAATTTCTCATTACAAACAAAAATCTCTTAATACATTCAAGTCTTCATTTATGACGGATGAACAACTTAGGATTGCCAGTTAAACTAATTATTACAAATATGAAATAAATGTTATTATATTCATTCGGAACACAACAAATAGTTTTATTATTAATCAATAAATCTGGCAACATGTTTCAGCTCATCGAGCCATTATCAGGCCAATTCATAAACAATACTGAAAGTACATTCAGTAGATGTGAACATTGTAGGGTCCCACAACGTGCACATCTACTGAATTTACCTTCAGTATGGTTTGAGAATTGGCCTGATGAAGGCTGAATGAACTGAAACATGTTACCAGATTTATAGATTGATAATAAAACTATTTGTTGTGTTCCGAATGAATATAATAATATTTATTTGATATTTGTATTGGGTAAAACAACAGGATGGCCCCAATCTGATATAATTATTGTCAATGATTTCAAATTCCGCTTTCTCCGTTGCAGTCAGAATCAACACATGCCATTTCCCTCCCTCAGATGCAACCATAATGGGCCTACAGATCTGTCCGGACACGCCGTAAAAAAGTGTAGTTCCTTGAAATGGAACTAAAACTAATTTTCACATATCAACAAAAAATTTAAGGTCCAATTTTTTCCTCAAATAAAATTTCTCTTATGTGGCCTGCGCTTTTACATATTTTTTTAAGCTTTTTACAATTTGCCGTTGACTGTTTTCCTTCTTAAATGCACATTTTTGCGGTCATAGTTTTTTACTTAATGTTGCAACGCTAATAAAATTCCAATGGTGTATGAGTTTGTATTAAGATATATGTACATCTGGTGTGTGATTGTGTTACGTTGTGTTGTGTTGCATTGTGTTGTGTTGTGTTGTGTTGTGTATACAAGGCTGTTATTTTTGGCCCCACCCAAAATAAGTTCATAGTTTATTATGGTAACCTGAAGAGCAGGGTAGCCGTAGTAAAATGCAACTCAGCATAGAGGGGCGGTTTTTAGTAACAGAAATAAAAGTCTATTTTTATTTACTAGGTTAAATGCGACCTGTACGGACTCAAAGAGGGCTGCTGACATTGTTGAAACATGTGAGAAGCTACAGTCTTGTTCTTATCTTTTACTTGGTCCTATTTCTCCTTTCTTTCTGATTTTATTGCAGGCTAACTTCACCTCTGAACCTCTTAGAGCACAAACGGAAACCTTTCCACGCTCTCCCCGTCACTTTGTCATGAGAAATCGCCCGTTACAAAGAACCTGAAGGCCACGAAGATAAACAATACACACGGTAGTTGTCTTTATACTGCTCTTTCTTCTTAAGTTGCAATATTTTATATCCCCGATTCTCGTACCACCGTTCTCCACATGTACCAAGAAGGCACAAAACGGCCTTCTTACGTTGCACACTGAGATGCCTTGGAATGTGTTGAAGGAAATAAGAATTTCCCCTGAAATGGACGATTCTTATTTCTTTCTGGAATAACTACAAACCAACTGTTCCAGCACTATATGTCGAAACTTCCTGAACCATAGATGGAAAAGATGTCACAAATAGATCCAAAATTGCTCAAGTTCTTCGGCTCTTCGGTTTGTAATAAACGCTACGATCATAAAGAAAAATATGACATAAATTTTACATACGTAAGTAAAAATCACACCACTGCTAATGATCCTGGCTTATGACAACTTTCGTCATGGACATTTGTTAAGGATATGTTAACAGTGCTCAACAAGGATACAATTATTTTCAACAGGACTAGATATTATGCACACATTAATGTAAATACATAAAATTTAAAATATAGGGATTTTTTATCAACCAAAAAAAAAGCTTAATGTAAGAGAAAATTCGGAGATTCTTATATCGACATCTGTCATGGTCAAGATATAGAACAGATTCTGGAGAATCCTCCCCTCACCATATCTGGGGAGGTGGAAATCTTAGTAAAGGAACAGTAACACTGCTGTTACTCGTTACCTTGGTAAGAACTTTAAGAGGTACGATAATATTAAAACACAATGTACAATTCCCTGTTGCATGCGGCCAATTTCCAATTGTATGGGTTCATTTTTACTTCAACCTCTAAAATCATAAGTTTGTCAACAGAGAGTCTGGTTTTGCCATTGCTACTCCAGCATTACAGATAAACAGAGGAGTAAATAACAGAGATGGTCCTGTAGAAAAACATTGGCTTTTACAGTCATTAAAGTACATTTCACCGAATAACCTGCCATTATTTCACAAAGAATGGTTTAGAGGTACAGCCGTACTCTCTCCTAACCTCAGTGCTGGATAAGGATGGGTGGTTAACGCAATGCTTCGGCCGCGTTCTCTTCTGAATCAGCCACGGTACCCATTGGATGAGAATGAGTGGGCTGCAGGGTCGGTCTGGACGGGTTTCGGAAAAGGGAAAATCCCTTTCCTCCACCTGGGATAGAACCCCGGACCGTCCAGCCCATTGCAAGTCGCTATACCGGCTACGCTGTATCTGTTAGACCTTCATACATTTGAAGATGCCGCGCTAGAAAATTACTGACTACAAAACGCACTGGTAATGGACATGTCTACTACTTTCACCAGCAAAACAGCAAATCAGTAAGCTTCTGCTCTTCGGTTTTAAAATCTGCGAAAAGTAATAAACTACTTACTGCACCCACTAAGTGAATTGAACGAGAAAAACTGTTTCGTGCATAATTTCTGTATCATAAAACAGAGTGGTAGAACACGCACCAAATACCAATATCACAAATTGTTTCACAGAAAGATTGTTCACTTTGAGGATACGGTGTCATACACAGCTGGCTTCCTATGGAAATTCCGAATATGCACCTAATATCATATAATTCTTCACTTTCAACGAAACTTAAAAATGATCCTCTAGAGGAAGGGACATATGTAGCTAAGTCTCTTTGCTATTTCATTTTGTCTCCACGTGACGTCACTTACAGACCACACAAGATCCATACATCATCCGCCAGAGTGAAAATCTGTAATAACCTATTCAGAGACAAAAGGCCCAGAAATCCCAAAGCTCTTAACAAGCTCTCCCTTCAGAATGAATGGCTACGAGTGAATAAATTATGAATGACGTTAACGCCTGCCGTTCACTGTATAGGCTTACCTGCTGTACAGTACTGTAGGTGAGATTGTCCGACAACACTTCGAATAATGACAGCATGAGTTGCCCTCCGTTATTCTGTAACATAAAATAGCGCACATTTAGCCAGATTGTCAACTGTACAACAGACACTTCATCAGTTGACATACTTCGTGACTCTTTCAGGCAGTACATGAATGTGTTTGTGTTTGTACGTATGTGTGTATGTACGTGTATGTGTGAGTGTATGTATGTGTGTGTATGTATATGTATGTATGTGTGTGTGTGTGTGTGAGTGTGTATGTGTGAGTGTGTGTGTGTGTATGTGTGAGTGTGTGTGTGTGTATGTGTGTGTATGTGTGTGTGAGTGTGTGTGTATATATATATATATATAAACACACACATAAGATATTTACTTTTCGTCATATCACATCATCTGGGGTCTGCAACCTGCAATTCACGAAAACAGTATTAGTCGAAGTTAGCATTATTTTACATGGTTCTTTACCACAAGAATGCATTAAAGGCCTACGGGCAGAATACTTGAGTTTAGCCCACTTCAAAAACTTTATCAGGAGAGAGATTATGCCTTTACCCATTGCGAAACGAACCGTGCGTTGCCCAGATTACAGTTACGATCAAGTGACGGGTGTTCACGGACTTTCAAGAGAATATTAGGAATACTTGGTTATCACCGGCTATCCCACATTTGTACATTCCTTGTTATCAATAAGACCAACACGATGGATGTAATTACTTTGTTCAGTTTTCAAATTGACTGCCAAGCATAACGAAACACTGAAATAGAGGGCGTGATTTGTTATTCTTCCCGGCGACGGACCGACCCCTCGTCCACAAGAGTCTTACCGGGTATGAGTTTCTGTGTGTGTGTGTGTGTGTGTGTGTGTGTGTGTGTGTGTCACTGTGTGTG
>Ga0136643_10007227_pt1 | contig 16032 bp, 12 predicted proteins | sample TergutLab28metaG_FD_96883 | JGI IMG/M metagenome (GOLD analysis project Ga0136643, IMG submission 96883) | Labiotermes labralis P1 segment gut microbial communities from Petit-Saut dam, French Guiana - Lab288 P1 (version 3) (version 3) | ecosystem: Host-associated > Arthropoda: Insects >... | reverse complement strand
TATTGTTTTTTATTTTGGTTTTTCAAGGATATGAGTGGTCTCTTTTATTCCCCAGCGGGTTTTCTATCGAGGACCCAAAGAACACCATAATTGTTTTTTTTGGGGGGGGGGGCGGCACCAGAACCAGGCTGAAGACTTTGGAGAAAAGAAAAATTTATTACTCTTGCCAGAAATCGAACTACGGTTTCTCGGTTGTCCAGCCCACAACCCAAGCGATATAATGTTAAGCTATCACGGTTCGGGATGGAAGGACCGAGCTTCATATGGGTGGAAGTGAGGAAGTAATACTGTCCGTCACAAACAGACTCTGGTGAGGAGTTCGGTCGAATTAAATCGTGCGTACAGAGCAACTGTGGCTTAGCTCTGCACCAAGAACGCCATTCCGCCTTATTCACGGACTGGATATAGAAAAGAAGCAAAGTTGAGTGCGCTGTATTTTTTTTTGTTAGTGGCTGTCAGAGTACAAACACCGTAATAAATACATATGACGTTCATGCACCGAATATACCGGATGGGGAGATGTGCTGTGGCCAAATTCTGCCGAGTACACATTTCCTGTAATTGTGTCTGCCAATTGTAATCACTATTGCCAGAAAAACCTACCTTTTTTTTTTTTAAATTTGACGGCCTATATTTTCCTCCGTTATTACAGACGATCGGTCTTACTGCTACAGTTTGTGTGGTGTCACACTTAACTGTCACTGCAAGCTCTTCAAGCGATGAAAAACAAGAAGCTCTGAAAAAGAACAGTATACTGCGTTTGAAATGTGATGGCACACGCGCAGAAACCAGATTTCGTCTTTCGGCGAAAGAGACGAGTCCATTTAAATCTGCGGGAGCGTCATTTCAGTCGACTATTGGCAGCCGAGGTGTTCGCATCAGCGGTAACAATGTTAGTAATGCTGGATACACCATGTTCCGAGGTAGTGTGAAGAGTACTGGTTACCCACTCCATTCGGCAGTTTCCCCTTCGCTTCCCCTCCCGTGCGTCACCGTGTGCCATCACATTTCAACGGGACTGTACCTCTTATGACTAACTTACAAGTAAGGAACATCTGACATGTGTAGGACTTATCCCCTTTTACGAAAAGCGGTAGAAATGGTGGTGGTAGTAGAAGTAGTAGTAGTAGTAGCAACAGCAACTGCTACAGGGTCGCTGGTGTTAATACCAGTCGAGAATTAGCACAGTTCTGTTGCACTACAAATGTAAATACCCGTTCTATTTCCAGGATACAGTTCATTTCATTTCCTCTATCGCAGCTCATAGTAGCTAAAATTTAGAGATGGAACAAGACTAAAGTTAATCAATTAATGTATATTCATATAATCAAATAATTTTGAATGAGGGTTGGGACCACGCACAAAAAATAAACCAGAGTATATCATTGTACCAGCGACGGTTACCTTAGTGTTTTTTATTAGGTCCGCGACAGGAAAATGGAAATAGAATACTCATTTTATCTAAGTTTCCACTTGGGGGTTCGCTACTTTGCTTATCTTGATAGCACCAGCAGTAGCTAATAGCGACTGTGATGGGGGTGATGACAAAGAATGCGACGAAAAAGGCAGATACAAAGAAATGCCCATTCCAGCAAAGTCGTCCATCTCTTATGAAAAGGCTTCATCACATGCTTGCATCATGGATTGTCAGTAGGAATACCTGTTGTACCTGTGGTTCTAGTCCAGTTAGTGGATACCTCGAGCAACTCTTCGATTAACCATTGAGCTTTAATGACACTTGTATTATAAGTACGTCATAGGCGTTTTTATCAATTCCGGTCGCCATGAATATGGCCCGAATTCTTATGCTCGTAAGGTGAATGTGTGATGTGCTGTCGTCAGAAGTCCTGCAAAAATTACATCTCTGTACAAATATGGCAGTTGGCATAGCGTTGTTCAATTGAATCAGCAACAACTTTTCATTTCTACAGCTACGCTTGAACTCAAGTCACAGTCGGTGACATGCTGCGGTTCTTTGATCTACAAACAAATTTCTGAATAAGATTTAGCTGTCGATCTCCTTACAAAGATCTCTTTCTGATACCGACTTTTTAATGACCCACCTTTATTGATAAGTCTTCTTGCGACTTTTAAAAATCGCGTATGATTTCTTGTTCAATCAACGTAGTAGCATGTCTAAGTCAATGGTGCTAGGTGGTGGGTACAAATGGTTTAGTTCCACGTTGTTTCATGCACAGTACCAGTCTTAATGGATCATCAGCAACAGTAAGAATGGTTTTACATCTTCAGAATGACTGTGACAACAGCAGTACGCAGCATTTCTCTCGTCAGTGGGTTTTTGTTTCTCTGCTACACACTTCTCCAGACAGATGCGAATATGCACTGAAATTGACCTTCTTCGGGCCCATGCATTACTTGCAGGATGTCAGCATTAGCGAAATGAAAACAGCACTGGGTTATATTGTGTGGAGTTTACTTGGCAAATGATGTCGACTTGATTCTATGTATTTTTGCAGAACCTTCCGAAATAGGGGTTTTATTGATCCCTGCTCAAGTTTTCCGATATGTATTGTCAGCTATCTTTTGGGGGAGGTAACGTTAACAGATTTATACAGTGGTGAAAAAAAATTGTTTTTAAACACGTTCAAACAGATGGAAATGTTTAGTGTTCCTTTTTTCCATTTCCTAACTCATAAGAACTTTTCACTTTTTTTTGACTGAAAGCCACACTTTTGACGTAGAAACGTGCATTTCATTTTCTAAATATTAGCCGAATAGACGAAATTTATTTATTTTCGGGGCTGGGTTTGTGCGAAGGAAAAAAGTGAACCCTCAGTACTGATGTCACTCATCATTACCGGGCAGTCCGGTACATAGATTCTTCCAAAGCGCGTTCTCCAGAGAGTGCGATATACTGCATCCTCTTTCAGTTTACAGTGTCTTCTGGTTACTGAAGGTCATTCAGTAGCTGTTTACGTCTTCTTTTTCGTCTTCCCATCCCCTCTTTCTTTCCTTCAATAACGTGTTTTAGAAGGCACTTCGTACTCAAGATGTGACCAATCCAATTGGCCTTCCTTCGTTTTAGTTCATGTAGAAGGTTTCGTTCTTCCCTCACTGTCCGTAATACTGATGTCACGCCAACACTTTAAGTGAAGAACAGCGGAACCTGCAACTTAATTTGTCCGAGATAAGTGGAACGTGTATGGAAAAATTAAACACAGAATATAAAATACACTGTTATTTTTGAGACCACGGTTTTTAGGCATATTCGCAAAATTGCGAAAAGCGACGATTAGCTTCGTCATGTCTGTCTGTACGCCCGTCCGTCTGTCTGTCGGTCCGCATGGAACAACTCGGCTCCCACTGGAAGGATTTTCATGAAATTTGGTATTAGAGAACTTCTCTAAAATCGGTTGAGAAAATTCAAGTTTCATTAAAATCTGACAAGAATAGTGGGTACTTCACATAAAAGCCTACGTATATTTATGATAATATCTCGCTGGATTCTTCCGAAAATGAGAAATGTTTCAGGCAAAAGTTGCAGAGAAAACCAAAACACACATTTTATGCTCTATAACGTCTTTTCGAAAATCATGCTGTTTGTGAGATAAAGTGGAAAAATGTTAGAGAGCCGAACAGGCCACGGATGAGAGTATGGCGCATGAGAATTGCACGCTGGATACATAAGGCTACAAATACACACCAAGAACATGTAATATTTATTTATTTTCCACTGCAACAATGGTTATACCAACCCGCCACAATGTTACGTTATACGTACATTGCCTCTGTTGCTTTCTTCTTACTACGGCATTCAGTGAAAGTGTAGGTTTAAAATAACGCCGTTCTTTCACTGAAAGTGTCTGCTAATCTTCTTTCTCTGCAGGGGGCTCTTGTGTTTGATCCACATGTGTTGGTGTGCTGAGCAATGTTTGTGACAAGAGTTGCATCTCGAGTCCCACGTAGGTCATAAACATTCCGTCCATATCGCAGTAAGCGTACAAATAGTTCTGTGATGTTTAGTGACTTAACAACTAACACACTACAATCGGCAACCATTTTAATTCAAGCAAAAATGTTTTAATTCATAATACATTTGATATGACGGCGTGTTTCGGCTAATTATGTGCGATCTTCAGGCTGAAGTAATTTAAAATTAGTATGCAAAATATAGAACCTGACTTACAATTATGTAGTTTGTATATGGGTTACTTTACAGCACGTCTTGGTTTTGTCTCATTGTCTCATTACTGCTTGCTTTATGTCTTTTGCTCTTTGTTATTTTATAATTAATTGTTTTATGTTTTTTAATTAATTTGTTTTATGTTTGTTTTCTTGTTTTTTTTATATTTTGCATTCTATTTTGTATGTTCTGCGTTATTGTATTGTTTTGTGTATTGTTTTCTCCCCGTGTATATGATTGTTTGTTTTCTATTCGTGTACAATTTATCGACCAGTGCCACCGGGCGGAAAGCCAGTTGCATCTAATAAATATCATATCACATCAAGATGGCTGTAGTTGCCCGAAACATGTAGCTATGCCAAATGTGTTAACAAACAAATTCATAATAAATAAATAGGTTTCAAGACAATCGGCACATGAAGGTAGTAAGTTGACAGCCCTAAACTCCGGCAGCATTTACCCCCAGGAAATATTCCTGGTACTCGTTTCTGTTATAGGCTGAGTTGACCCCAGGGCCATAGTGCGGCCGGAAAGATTGTGTCCGTGAAAAATTCCAGTGACACTATCGGGAATCGAACCCGCAATTTCTCGTTTTGTAACTCAATTCCTCAACCGACCGAGCCACCGCTTGCCCCCATTGCAAATTTATACCATCAGACCGATATACACGGAACTGAGTACGAATGTCATGCCAATAAGGAAAATCCATTTTTTTTTATTTTCATTTTTGTTACCGTGCAATATTATCAATTTTACCTTAAAATACCAACTAATTGCACACTATTTTAATACACTTTGTAAAACACACGCAAAAATATGTAGGTCTAATTCATTAAAATTCATATCACTCCTACATGTTTCAATCCTAAAGGATCATCATCAGGGAGTAAATGTTCCTATTTATGAAGTTACTGAAGGTTTCTTATTTTTGTTGATATTATTGGTGTGGTGGCGGCATACCTGTAATTATAAAACCTATAATCGTCTATTATAATTACAGGCATGCCGCCACCACACCAATAATATCAACAAAAATAAGAAACATTCAGTAACTTCATAAATAGGAACATTTACTCCCTGATGATGATCCTTTAGGATTGAAACATGTAGGAGTGATATGAATTTTAATGGATTAGACCTACATATTTTTGCGTGTGTTTTACAAAGTGTATTAAAATAGTGTGCAATTAGTTGGTATTTTAAGGTAAAAAAAAAGGAAAACCCATACATCACCATTTTTAATTTCAGTAAAAACGAAATTTTGACATGCGTACTTGGCAGGCAGGAGCGCCACTAGTACTAAGCCCGCACTTTTTTAGGACGTACGTAAGTAACAACACGGTGGCCATGCGAAAAAACATCTTATGTTTATATTTAATGACGATATATATTGAACCACTGGAAGCAGACATGTGAACGTTTACACAGAGATAGATTTTAAGCATCCCTATAAATTAAATACCAAATGTTGTTTGCAAATCTATAATTTTAACTATCACAACTTTCCAGATCTTTCATGGTATAGCCGACATAGTTAAGTATAGAGACTCTGTACCGGCACGTCAGTCTAATTTATGCAGAAAGACAAAATAAAGTGATAATGAAAATATAAATAGATCTATAAAGTGGGCTTTGTTACTTCTATCCGAAAATCTTTGTTAGCAGGGAGACAACTGTCCTTATATCACACCCTCCCCGCCCCCAAGAATGAGTTCCCCAGAAACGAAACAATAGAACCTTAATCAAATCAACACAAAGCTTCGTTAACGTACAGAAGCATTCAGTGTGTTTGTCACTGTTCCAGTTTCGGTCGCAGTGTGTCGGTCAGCACAAGCCCGTACTGATGCTGGTGGCGCAGCTGGCGCTGGTGCAGAGGACGTAGCCAACGGTAAGAAGGGAGCTATCTCGGAACTGCCAATGCAGTTGGTCGGTGGTAACATTGTCGACATTCAGAATTCGCCTAGGATGAAGACGCCAATCTCGGCATTGGTCGTGTTCTGGAAGGCGAGCAAGATGATAGACATCGCAGACGTTAAAGTCCCGATTTCCTTCTTGGCCGGTGGTGTAAAGAGTCCGCTCTTCATTTAGCCAGTAATCCAGCCTTAATACCCTCTTCAATATACCTGAAATATAGGAGACTAAAGGTCGAATCCCGCTGTAGTCCACTTTTTCGCCAAGGGATTGTAATTCCGATTTGAACTGCATTCATAACCTGTTGAAGGAAGATTACTATCTCGTGTCCCGTCTTAGTCAAAGTTCTTAAAATTTAATAATCCTGCATAATCGCAGGTAAATACTCAATTTTAGCCTAGTTACTCCATGGAAGCGAGTTTTCAGCTTTAGGAGCAGGCCGACGTGAACCCAGGAAAGTAACTCCGGTACCCAAGATTCCACAGATAGCCTTAAAAAAATTCCTGCCTCCCCTAGCGACTATCATTTAACAGTCTGAAATCCAGTGGTACCTGTGCGTATGGCTTGCTGTGACATTAAGGACTAGCATTTGGTCAGGCCAGTATTGCTATGTTCCATGTGACTCCAACCGTCAACTGCCATTATTTTCCTATGCAGCGTTAGCTGGTTGATCTTCGTGGTGGATATAGTGATCCCTCAGATTTCGAAATTGAATTTATACATAAAATGTACTGCATCCCGGTCGTCCAAGAGTTCAAGTACGTTTCAATTTATTTGTGAATTTTGTATTCAACAAATTCCTTTTCAAAATTTCAAACCCTTTTTAATGATACTTATTAAAAGTCTCCAATTGACTATGTTGTGGGGAACTCAACTTGACATTCGTAAAAATAAGTTACAGTGAACGTTACAATGCAACTCACTTGGGAAGCAATTTATCTCTACCGGATCAAATTGGCAGCTACTTTCAACCTAACGCCTAATTTGGGCAAGTAGGCCTGCAGTCAGTGTCCTTCTGTTTTTCAGATCTCTTGCATATTGACGTAACAAAATACCAACAGCCACAAAATTTGTGTAATAATAGCCTAAAATCCGCGTAATTCTAGTCGGCATAAACAAATGGATCTGAAGGAGTACTACATTGTGTCTGTTAGATGTTCAAACTCGTATGTGTTTAATTGGCTTGAAGAGATGAATTTAATTTTGCAGCCTGCGATAAATATTAGGTAACAGCATGGCAGGCTGCGCACTTGTTCCATTAACGTTTCACACTTGACTCGTGAGGTAATGTTTATATATCCGCTTCGATTTTGGAGACCTAGGATTTCAGTTCCGTTCCGACCATCGTGGGTTTTTGTACTTATTTCAGTTTCTATAGAAAGGCCCAAATAGGAATTCAGGGATATTATGTATTTGCGTTATCTTTTCTACGTACTTGGATTGTTACATGATTCAATAAATCACCCTATAATATTCTTCGATAAACTTGAGGTGCTGATGGGGACACATCCATAGGCCATTGTCTGTAAGATTAATTTCATCATCTATCAGTGCCTTGACTGACAGGCTCTTGGCACGGTGACATAATGAGAACGAAATTAATTCCAGATTTCTTTTCATCTTTAGCCTTCTGACCTAATTCCAGTTCAGAGACAGTTCTGAAAGGCTGAGTGCAGTGATAAGACACTTTCGATTTAATATCGATTGATCAGAAGGTCTGTAACAAACAGAGCTAACCTAATGGACAGCAAGTCGTTCTGCCGAAGACGTTAATGACCACACAACAGTTCATGAAATTCCACAAAATTTATGAAAGTCGAAGATTCTTGATCGTGCTCACCTTAGCGATACAGCACTAGAGAATGAACGGTAGGATGCGATGGAATTGTGTGAACGTCATTAGGTACGAAATTTGTAAACACCGTGATAAATATTTAGGTCATTCTTGTACTTCTACTTATGCTGTGTATATTTCAGCTGTCAGTATCTCGACACTTCTCTCACAGAATATTTATGGTTTGGTTAGGATAACCAACAATTGTTTGTAACCAACTGACGTTTGTAACAGAAAATTAATATGCTTACTTATAGGTGAGAACAAGTTTTTAAATATCATGTCAGTATGTAAGTTAGGTCCTTTCTGTGGGTGTTTAAAAATAATTTAGGCTAACTGCTCTCTCTCTCTCTCTCTGTCTCTGTCTCCCTTTTAGGCGCTTTTGCAGAATTGCGAAAAACGTCTATTAGGTTCGTCATGTCTGCCTGTCCTTCCTTCCGTCTGTCCTTCTCTGTATCCTCCGTCCGTCTGTCCGCATGGAACAAATCGGCTTTCACGGATTTCACTGGACGGATTTTCATTAAATTTGATATTTGAGCATTTTTCGACAATCTGTTGAAAAAATATACTTTACATTAAGACCAATCTACACTTTTGATCATATCTTGCTCATTTCTTCTTATAACGAGAAATGTTTCAGATAAACGTTGTAAAGAAAATCAAAACACATATTTCATGTTCCAGAACTTTTTTTTTTTCGAAAATCATGCCTTTTATTAGATAATATGGAAAAACACTGTAGAGCAGAACAGGCTGCAGATGACAATATGGCGCATGCGCATTGCATGCTGGATACCTAAGGCTACAAATACACATTCAGATTATGTAACACTTATTTCTATCCCACTGTAACAATGGTTGCACGAACACGCTTCATTGTTAAGTTATACATATCTTGCCTGTCTAGTTAGTTATTGAATTTCCTTAACATCTCCTGAAAAACTAACAGATTGAGGTCTGGTCCCAGAAGTACAGATTGTTGTGGACTTACACTACATGCTAAGCATTCTAAACCACTGCAACGTCTTCAGTGGTTTATTTATTTGTGTTTATGCCTTTCTTTTTCGATACTTTCAATACTCTGTATCAACTTCAGAGATTTAGTTGTGTTTCTTTCTTATTCAATGACGCTTTCTCAGGTTGTATATCATTAGTGTTAATACAGGTATGCCTCTAAAAAAAGCATTTGGAAGTAGATCTATGTATATCTAAGTGTCCGTAGCGTACTTTAAAACATACTTACTGAGCAGGCACTTACCTGATCGGATTTACCGAAACTACGGAAATCCTGGATGCTATTTTAGCTGGGAATCGAAAAATTCTGTTACTCCTGAAAAAGGCCATCTCAAAACTCTCAGCCACTTTTTTTTATCTCTGTTACACAAACACAAACACCCGCATATGTGAAATGGCACTTTGTAAACAGAAAATTCATGACCACAGGAGGAAGTGAAAGATACAAGTATACTGAGCTGCCTGTATCAATAGACCAATTATGCATATACAAATATACTCTACATACAGTACGGCATATTTGTGCATTTTGTTTTTCTAGTTGCTTGAAGCCCCTTGAAAATGGCTCAAAGTGTACCGAAACATTTAGCAGATAATTTATAGACGGTTAGGGGTTTCTGCTTCATTTGCTGGTTGTAATCTCTGTGATTTCACAAAGAAATACACTGTAATATACAATGCTATGTCCCAGAATTTCCCTAATATTACTGACCTAAAACACGCAAAAATTAAATAAGTATAGCTTGTCTCCGGGCAGAGATTCAATTCCAGGACTACTTAATTACAAAACAGGAATACTAGTTAATCCACTAGAAAGTTCGACTCTTAGTAACAGGCTGCCCTCAATTTTCATCACTGACTCTTTCCAGAATCGTAAGCAAACCGCTCTCATCACCACAATAAGCGAGGACGTGTTTGAAAACCGACATTCACTGTGCTTAATGTTAATATTGTAATTGATTTCAGGAACTTAATTTAGTGAACGAAGGTAGAAATGAACCAATTTTACGTGGCATTTATCAGTCTAATTTTACCTTATGCTATCGTATGACCCACAGGTTCCGGTGGCCACATTCCGCGAGGCAGCAATACCGGCGCAGCTACTGTGCTACCACTGAAGTGCAAGAATATCCAGAAGATTATTTGTCAACTGCCGAGTACAACTCGAAGAACTGCTGGTTTAAAATGGACAAGAGAGTGCAAAGTGACGGAGTGTGATGTCTCGGAAACAGGCTGCGAATAACAGGTCTTTGACAGCAGTGAAATCGAGGGGGTGTTTTAATTTGCCAAGGTTCGTCCCAACACTGTAGGTATCTACTGGTGAAGGCTGTGAACACTTCTGAACACAGCCAGCTCATATCAGAATGTTGGCTCCTTGTTTGAACACATAGACTACGACATGACAAATTGAAGTGCATCTTTCGTAAATGAGCTGAGGATATTGCTCTGAAACATGATCAATGGGCACAGATAGAGGGAGTGGGAGACAAAAAAATATTGAAAACTTAAGTGGTCATAAGTGTTGGTATTAATAAAGTGTAATGTATTCAGTCAACAAAGTGCTTAAAGAAAACTGTTTTTGGGTTGTGGGTTTTGCCTTACTTGTGGTAGACCCCAAAAGCCTGCATATTAGTCAGAATGCATTCGCGTATAACGTAGTCGTCTTAATGCAAAGGTCAACATTTCAATTTCCTGTTATACTAAAGTAGCTAAAATATTAATATGCATCTTCAGATTTGAATTATCTTAAAACCAGAAATTGGATTTGCCTCCCCCCCCCCAAATAAAGCAGATAATGCATGTCATATGTAAAATTCACTTGCCTATGAAACAAAATAAATGACACTATTTTTAAAACTCCTAGGAAAATTAGGAAGTGTATCTGGAAAATTAAGTACTGGCTTTTGGAAAAGCTGGAAACAATACATGATAATGGGATGAGTGTGTCACTCAAAACGCACTGGAAATAATTCGTAATTTCTTGGTCCTCAGGTGGGAGTAGATGCCTACACATTGCTTGCATTTTATGCCAAAGTCTGGCATTCGTCTCTTATTTCCTTATCAAATGCCAAGCACTGTACTTTTATTATACTGACAAGAGAGATTCCTTTAAATTTATGTAGGCTTAAATATTCGTAATGACGTAAGGCCTCAAGTGTTACCTACACGTAAAAGCTACAGTAACTTTGAGAAATTATGCAGTGTGCCCAAATAGTGTGTTTGGGTGCTTCGTATGATTCTTGCACTAAACACCTATTGTTATCCTTACACATTTGTGACCGTCTGACATTTATAACGGCTGTAGAATGTGTTCTGTCTGAGGGACAAGCTGAATCTTCTCTTCTGGACTGTGTAACAACATCTTTGGAATAATCTTAGCAAAGAAATCTGGCGAAGAAACTTCGTAAGAATGTTCTTGTGTGAGAGAAATAAGACCGAAGAACATCTCATTCCATATAAATACTCCAAAAGGAACTGCTAATGCGCTTTTAGAGCGTGGGCCTACAGGAAGTTTACAGACAACGACACGCTGCATGCTACATGCACGGTAAACTTTCTTAACAACCACTCTCATTGAGGCGTTCTTTGACTTCAAGCCTAGTCGTGTAATTCATCGACTGAGAATGAGTTTGTAAACTTTATACTGCAAACATACATGGTCACATTATTAAGTGTTAATGTTTCTGTTACATATTACATGTAAGATACCGTACTACGGGCACTGTTGGAGTACCGCACAATACATATACGGTACCTGCACGATATTGTCACCTACAATGTGATAAGTCACATTACAGTTCACATAAGTTCAATTAACAATAAAATGATATAATAATAATTTATTATTTTTTCTTGCCTAGTCTGAAAGCTGTTCATACTGAAAGACATTTACATGCTATTCCATTGGATTTGCTAAAAGAAAATTCAATTGCATTTCCACAGTTGGGAGATAAAGCTAACTCTCTCTATTCATGGTTCTTATTTAGCAAACTCTAAATATTTTCTCATCGCTTGTTACAACATTGTCTTTTGATAAGATGAAATCTATTTTGCCACCAAGACAGTACAGTGTTTTCCAAATAATCTGAGGTTACAAAATGTGGAATCCAACTGCAGTATCTCGCCAGTACTCTGTGTAGCCCTTTCTTTCTGCTCAAGAAACATTTTTGTATGTCATCTTAGAACAGGGCCGAAGTTTATCGAAATGGAAGGGTCAGACACTGAAATAGCGAAGAATAAACTCTAAAAGTCTGGAGGCGACTATTAGAGTTAATGTCTTTAAAACTATAGGTCAACTGACTCGTGCAACCAAACGCAAGTTTGACAGACGCCAGCCACGGCGTCACTGTGCTTTTGGTTCCACCGCAATAAACCGTCCCGAGTCGTGTGGAAAAAAAAATGGGTTCTAGCAGAAATAAAACATACTTATTGTGTAATTTAGAGTATAAATATGTTTAATCTCTTTTGTAAGACTGATTCAGCATCGCTCAAATGGAAACAATATGTAAATGGGTCTTTTTCTCTGTATTTTCACGTACGTGTATGTCAGTATATTTTGTGGATTAAAGTAGGGGATGTAATTGTACTGAGATGTAAATTCTCTTTTGCGAGAAAGAAATGTTGAAGCAAAAGGTGTAGTAGTAGAATTACTGTTTGTAATCACATAGCTTAAAACCTCCAATTTTATTGTTTCTTTGTGTGAATGTGTGAATGTGACGAAATAAATTTTATATTAGATCCATTCAGTTATCACAAAGAATGCATGTTCAGGGCGGAAATTCAGTATTGAAGGTTTCCAGAATTTATATTTGGTTTTATGCTAGCAGATTAAGTAACTCAGATTGGCCTGCAATAGAACAAAATAGTAGGTACCATGAAATTCACCTATAGATTTGTAAACTGGATGTTTGTGAGACCGTGCATCACTAGAACAACGATATAAGCAACCAACAAGATGCAACAAATTCCGTTTATTGATCTTTTTAAATCAGCACTACATGTTTCGGGCGACAAATTCGCCCATCCTCAGGAGCACTTTTTGACTGGATATATAGTGACAAGGTCACCGGTCGGCAGCAATATCGGTGCATTGTACCAAAAGCTCTATATTCAGTCAAAACGTGCTCCTGAGGATGGGCGAATTTGTCGCCCGAAACATGTAGAGCTGATTTAAAAAGATCTTGTTGGTTGCTTATGTCTTTGTATATTTGTAAATTTTTATCAGTCTGTTTATTTGAAAGGGATCATAATGTGTAACGCACGGACTCAGAATGAATTTTGTAGGCTGCTGTCTACATGTGCATCCTGTGTCTAGTGTACTGTGCATTATATTGTACTTCGTGGTGAAAACGGAAAAAAGGAAATATCTAGTTTTGTTGCATGTGGTGTATTTAAAGATGTTTTGGACTTAAAAATTCAAATAAAAATATACTCCACAAAAGAAAATAACGAAATATCTTTTGTACTTCCCTTTATATTTATGTTTATATCATTTAACCTTCTGTATAAGACATTAAATCTGTGTGAAAGATTCCTTGAACAGTATGGCGCTCCTTTACACATACAAGGATTAGTGTGATGCGAATTTTTTATCCCGATGAATATTAAAACTGTTAAAGTATAAGTAAAGGTCACTCCGTAACAGGCCTTGAAGGAACGGGAGGTGGAGAGAGGTGTAGCTGTGCCTATATACAACTTCGGCCCTGGAGTGAGGTGGGTGGTGAAAGCCATGCCTCGGGCAATTTTACCCGGGCAAGATCCGCACTACGCATTTTATAGGAAGTTAGATGGTTCTGGGGGCCTATCTGGACGGATGCGGAAAATCTTACCCCTACAGGGGTTCAAACCCCGAAACAGCCAACCAGTAGCGAGTTGCTACTCCCACTGCTCTACCCTCTCCACCACATTAACCCTTTAAACGCCGAGTTAAATCCCATCTGCCATCTGCTGGTATTATTAGGAGCTCACCTTATTTTCCACGTTAGCAGGTTAGGCCTAAGGGTTAAGATGTGGGTCTTCTGAAATAAGAGGCTATGTAGTCATCGAACTGTGTTGATTTGTGCTCCGGTTGTCGTAGTGACGTAAAAATGTGTAGTTTCTGATCTCAGTCAAGCGCCCTTGTCGCATTTCTGTCTCCGACTTGTTTCCAAGAACCATGGCAATATAAGGCTTGTTCTTTTTTTCCTGTGTCGGTTATAAGCGTACATCACTAAATCCATGAACTAACTCCATGGAGAGAGTCCTTCCTGTGAAGCTTAGAGGTCCTCAGCCAGTCAAGAAACTCCCAGCATTTTACGCAACTCGAAGGTTCAATGCCGCATTCACAACAGCCCGCCACCTGTCCCTGTCATGAGCCAGAGCAATTCAGTCCATGCTTCCCCATCCTACTTCCTGAATATCTATTTTAATATTATCCTCCCATCTACTCCTACGTCTTCCAAGTGGTCTCTTTCCATCAGATGTCCCAACCAAAGTCTTGTGTACACCTCTTTTGTTACCCATACGTGTCACATGGCTGGCCCATCTCATGCTCCTTGATTTTATTACCCAAATAATATTTGGTGAGTGTGTCGGGTAGTTCAGTCAGTATAGCGACTGACTACGGGCTGGACGGTCCGGGATCGAATTCCGGTGGGGACGAGATTTTCCGCCCTTCCAGACCGGCCCTGAGGCCCACCCAGCATCCTGTAAAATGGGTACGGGATCTTTCCCGGGGGTAAAGTGCGGCCGGGGCGTACTGCTGACCACTCACCCCCTTCTAGTACCGCGTTCATGGAAGAGTAGAGCTACACCTCTACCCACCCTCTGGGCCACACAGGGCCTGTAACGGGAACACTTTACCTTTTTTAATATTTGGTGAGGAGTACTGAGCATGAAGCTCCTCGTTGTGTAGTCTTCTCCACTCCCCTGTCACCTCGTCCCCCTTACGCCCCGTACCTCCCTCAACACTCTATTCTCGGACACCTTCGGCCCACATATGTTACTTCATCAGAGTGAGTGACCAAGTTCTACACAAATAAAAGCCAGACAAAATGAAACTCGTAGTTCTGCCAATCTTGATCTTTATATTTTTGGACAACAACATGAAGATAGAAGATTCTGTGCCTGATGGTAACAAGCATTCCGTTAGTTCAGTCTGCCCTTAATACTTCTGACCATGGTAACCTACAACACACTCAGTGTTAATGTGTTGCTGGATCTTCTTCATCACGTAGGTCAGTTGTTCTGTTGTGTTCTGATCTGTTAATATCAGTGTGCATGGTAATTTTGTATTACGGTAATATGGTAATACGGTATATGGTAATAGTGTAATATGGTAATACGGTAATATGGTGATACGGTAATATGGTAATAACAGAACTGTCGACTTCACTCTGCCAATGCAGCTGTAAATCTAAAATTAAATAAACTGTTTTGCAAAAGTTAGCACTGTTTCACACTCGGTACAGCAACTTCTTAACCAAAACGACGATTCTAAAAGTATCGTATTCAAAATATTTAAAAATATCACTTGTCGATTGGAGATGTTATTTCAGTTTAAATGTTACAAGTCCATTTTAAAGGGGAGTAAGTCATATTAGACGTTTCTTGCGGTCAGTAAATAAATCGCCAGGGCAGTAGAACAATCTCACGAAAGCCATCCCTTTTTAAGATCTGCACTTCTCACTCCGTCTCTGGTGTACAAGCCTATAGCAACATGTAGAAGCTAAGTGACAGCACTAATTATAGAAGTTTGTAGAGTTGTGCCTGCGACGTGGAGTTTAAATATCTAAAGGTACTCAAGTTGTACTCGGAGAATCACTGAACCGTATGGAGTACGATATAGTGTGGACTGTGGTCCGCTTTTAGAATGATCTTGATGTCTCGCGGTATGTGGACAGCAAATAACATGTTTGCTGTCGCATTTACATCAACATGTCAGAATATCAAGGCTGTGCAACGACTGTCAACTGCAGTCATCGCTGGAAGGATAAATATCGAAAATGTTTACAAAGACGCGACGGATGGTTCGGGGGGGGGGGGTTTTCTTTTTGGGAAAAATTTGGGCAGGGAGGGGGGGTTTTTTTTTCGGTTTATTTTGTTGTTTTTTTTTTGGAATTTTAACTAATTATAGGTTTGGTTTTGGATT
>Ga0136643_10007223_pt1 | contig 16037 bp, 13 predicted proteins | sample TergutLab28metaG_FD_96883 | JGI IMG/M metagenome (GOLD analysis project Ga0136643, IMG submission 96883) | Labiotermes labralis P1 segment gut microbial communities from Petit-Saut dam, French Guiana - Lab288 P1 (version 3) (version 3) | ecosystem: Host-associated > Arthropoda: Insects >... | reverse complement strand
TCCTTTCGAATACCAATAATTTCTGCTTAATGTTTTCTGTTAATACCCAACATTCGGATCCATATACTGCTACTGGTCTGATTACCGTATGATACAGCCTTTCTTTGGTTTTCCTAGTTATTATTTTGTTTTGGATTATCTTTTAATGCACATATATAGTCTTTAATAATCTAAAATTCACATTAAAACACTTAAAACGCTCCTACATGTTTCGATCATACGATCATCCTCAGGCAGCATACATTGTTCCTTGCTGAATTTATAGTTTAAAAACCCTCGGTGATTTACTTCGTTTGGTTAATTTGGTGCTGTGGCAGCATGTCGTGTGTTATGTGTGAGTCATGCGCTGTACAAATGAGCCTGGCTGTGGATGTGCACACGCTCATTTGAACAGCGCACGACTCACACATAACACACGACATGCTGCCACAGCACCAAATTAACTTAACGAAGTAAATCACCGAGTGTTTTTAAACCATAACTTTAGCAAGGAACGAAGTATGCTCCCTGAGGATGATCGTATGATCGAAATATGTTGGAGCGTTTTAAGTGTTTTTAATGTAAATTTTAGATTATTGAAGACTATATACGCATCAGCAAGCTTTTCCATTAAGTTTCTAAAATGTCAAATTTCATGAATATCCATTCAGCGGCTCTCGAGATGTTACAAGAATAAGGACAGACGGAAGGATCAATCAATCAATCGCTTTCAACACGGTCTCCACAGGAACACGAACGCTTCTGAAATTTTAATATATTTGTGTGCATGATGGCCTGTATTGAGCCGGATTATTTTTTATTCCCATGCAAACACGAGTAGACCAAGTAGCTGGGCGATTCCCTTTCACTTACTTTAAGTCCCAGATATTAAAATCGTCATATGGTAGAATAGAACATAGCCACCGTCTTGCACGGGTCAGGGCGTCCGAACGATAAGACTGGGGAATGTTTTCGACAGGCCGAAAGAAAGAAAGTGTGCAGCTGGACATTACTGTGACTAGCTTGTCCTGTTTAAGGGCAACAGTATGTTTGGTATTAGATTAATTTAACATTCATACATAAGATGTATGGCCCTGGGGTCGACACAGCCTCTAACAGAAATGAGTACCAGTAGTATTTCCTGGGGGTAAAGGCGGCCGGTACGTAAGGCTGACAACCTTACTACCATCCTGTGCCGTTGTCACGAAGTCTAGGAACCTTAACTTCCTGGAAACCTCTGGGCCTGTCCAGGCCTGTAATGGAACTGCTTTACCTTTTACATAAGATGTGGACTTAAGTTGTTCGCAGTCATGTCCCGGGACGTTGATCTTTGCTTAGAATGTTGCAGGGACAGTGAATGTTTGCGAGTTGGGAGTGGAAACTGACTGATATTACTTTTCCTTAAACAACAGTAAAACAAGAAAGGCCACAGAACTGCGTACTCTGTTATATACGAGAATTATTAGGAAAGAAAGAGCCTCCAGGTCAAATGGGTGTAATTATTCAAGAAGTGCTGGTTTCAAATCCCGGCCTGTAGATCTTCTATCATAAGAATGTTCGTAGTTTTCCTCTGTCACTGCAGACAAATGCCGGAGGAGTATGTAAAATTAGACCTTCTACATCTTTCCCGATACATAAATCAATCATAGTTGTAATCCAAATTTATACACCCCCCCCCACACACACACACACATATATATATATATATATATATATATATATCCGTTGAATTGGGTACGGATTATTTGATATCAGTGTGCGATTATATGGATTATGCAGCGCAATACTTCGTGTAACCAAACGGTGCAGTTTCTTTCTCCTCACAAGAAATGTCACAAAATTAAATCCACCACTTTAAGTGTAATTAGAATATCACATATTGTAATTTAAGCGTTATCTCTTTCCGGAAAACCACATTAAATGAACTGATAATTTGACGACAGAAAGTGGCATTTCTGGAACTATTTACGGCATAACTGCGGGTCTCAAGCGCTGAGTGGGGGCAGAAGGCTGTTGGCGCGGGTTTTGAGATTCACCGCCGCCTATAGCATGTCTAGACTGACGCGATGTAATCCAGCCTCGCTCCGATCAATGCGGCTGTGGGACTCAGACATTGGTGAGAGGCCGACCGACTGCCTGCAGTCGATGGCACAATAATGGGCAGTCTAGCACTAACGGCACACTAATATGCGAATTCTGGTCGCTACTGCGTCTGCTGCAAGTTCCCTCTACGATTTCCATATTTCTCTGACAATACGAGAAAGCCTCAACATTGTGATATCCTCTAGCCTTCCGTACTTTATTTGCTTGTGGCTTATTTAACGACACCATTACTGGCTCTGACCAAATATTGTCGAATAATGGGACATTTGGTTGATAATGAATTACAGAGAATGGGGGAGGAAACGGTAGTGCTCACTAGTTTGGAGATTACGTAGAGGGTCTGAGAAAGATACAACTAAGTACCTTTGTCCTTCTGCACGCCAAGTAAGGCACATGGGGGGAGGGGGAGGCGGAATTGCAGCTGTACTCATTTCCTAACCTCGGCTGTGATCAACATCAATCTCCAGCCGCTTTACCGCCCTTTGAAGAATACCGATGCTTGGTGAACCACAGAGCCCGTCTGCATGTTCTGGGTAAGAAAAAATTTTCTTCGAAGAAATTCGAACCAAAGACCTTCCAGCCCGTAGCCCATTCACTGCACTGACTGGACTGCTCCGACCCTTTCAGTCAACACAGTCTGTGCCCCAAACAAGACTTGAAATCCTCCGATAAGTGCGCGTTACTGAAGAGCGCTGACCACATAACGTCTCTAACAAATGAGTGAATTGTATGGAGCTGTGGTGGAATGGAAATGACAGGGGAAATTTCAAGTACTCGGAGGCACACCTTTCCCAGTTCCACTACATCCAGCACAAACTGCGTAAGGACTGGGCTGGAAATGAACACTCAGGCCGGCCACTACCCACATACAAAGCACACGTTAGCAGCATTACCATTGGAGCCAAAGTAGTCAGTGTTTTCCTTATATATGAAACAAAATAGTAGACCATTTCCCTTTATACAAGAAAGTAATGTATCTTCTTCTTCTTCTTCGTCTTCTTCTTCTTCTTCTTCATCATCATCATCATCATTATCATCATCATCATCTTCGTCATCTTCGATGGCACTACAGTCCAATGCGGACCTTCTCCACCTCAATGGACTTCTCCCAGTCAGCTCTGTTCTTTGACCTCTCTTTCCACTTTGTAATTTTGCATTCATTGTTATCGACGTCAGACAAAGTCAGTTGACTGCAGCCCAAGGACGGCACTGGTTTGCGCTTCCTCATTTGGACTTCAAACTTATGGAGTTCGAGCCAAAGAGTTGCTCTTTCACTTACAACGAAAGAAATTAATAAAGTAGCCATCCCCTTGTAGACGAGAGTAAAGGCAAACTTCTCACATCATCGCGTATATTAGTTATAATTTCGAAGGCTGCTTCCTAACCTTTTATCCACGTTGCAATCCGTAAAATAATTTTTCATAACCCGTGAAAACCCTACATGTGAAGAGTTGACAGGCCCCCCCCCCCAAAAAAAAAGGCAGCCATTTTGTATCCACCGGTGCGGGTGGGGGGGGGGAGCCCTGTAAATATACAAAATAAAAAAGAGCATGGGATGCAACTGAACATAACCTTGAATACAAACCGACAGAAAGAGATTTTATTTTGAAGTGAAGTGAGTTACGGTGAATTTGTTGGGGATAAAAGTGCCAGGTACATTAGGGTGACCTTATACTGAGGGTGTTGATTGTATTGTGACTATTTCATTTGGGTATATCCTGTACTGTGTTTGTTTTAACTTGTGCTGTGGTTGTTTTAACTTGTTTTGTAGTGTTTGTGTGTGTGTGTGTGTGGGTATTTTGGTAATATGCGTATTTGTATTTACAGTGTTTTGTATTGTTTGTACTCTGTTTTTTGTATTGTTTCCTTTATGTATATTTATTCTTATTTGTTTTGGCTGTACTAGTGTAAGGACTGTTGCTACCGAGTGACAACTCAATTGCAATTAATAATAATTATAATAATAACAAATATAGAGGCAGATTGAATTAGCGCACTGAGATTAATCCAGTATTGTCAATTTTCGGGCAAAAATTCCTTCGATAATTCGAAAGATATGTGGAATTTTGGATGGCCTACAATATTTGTATTCATTTATCCCATAACCATTCTCGGAAGCCCTAACGAAGTTCTGCCCAACCCGACGGTTCTGCACAACAGCTCTTGGGAAGCATTCCCTTCGATCAAACAGCATAACGTTGGTACAATGAACCATACATAGATACAGTCATTTATAGAACCAGTAGACTACAGCGCGTGTTGAATGTTCATTTGGACATGGCCAAGAATCTATCGAGAAGGAGTCTGGGACTTCAGAGGACGAAATAATTTGCCCTTGCTTCTTATAAAATTCGCGTAAAGATTATTTTTTCATAGAATGCGCTAAAACATAATATAAAATACGTACAATGTGGTCATACACAACTTTATATTTTATTACGAAAAGATAAATCAGTCCCATTCCAGGCCCGAGGTGCCCAGAGGGTTCCAGAAAGTTAAGGTTCCTAGATTACGTGACAATGGCCCAGGATTGTGGTAAGGTTGTCAGCCTTACGTACCGGCCGCTTTTTACACCCAGGAAATACTCCTGGTACTCATTTCTATTAGAGACTGGGTCGAACCCAAGGCCACACTGCGATCGGAAAAAAATTCCAATGAAACCATCTGGAATCGAAACAGCGACCTTCCGATATGTAGCAGAGCACTTCAACCACTGTGCTATCGCGGTCCACGTTTTATTACAAGTAGATTATATTAGATTTAACTGCAGCTACATATTTCGGCCATCTTCAGGCTGATCATTGAACAGGTGGAGATCCCGTAAATTGAAAGCTTTATCCGTTGTACACGCCACCTTTTCAAAGATCAGCCTGAAGATGACCCTACAATTGGGCCAAAACATGTAGCTGCATTTATAATCTAATAAAATATTAAGTTGTGTATGAATGTATTATATATATATTATTATTACATTTTAGCTTATATTCAACACAACGGGGAGGTCTCACTTGAAAACCATAGAATCCGTCTCTACCAGTTAGAAGTAACATAGCACAGAGCAACGAATACAGAAATAACGCTAGTAACGTAATGAGCTTACTTTTATCCACTTCTTACGTACAGTTCCCATGAATTCAATGTAATTCACTACGTCAGAATGTTCCTGCAACATTTTGTGTTCTTTACTGGGCCAGTCACCGTAACACAATTTCACTGTGGTCAAAACATCCAACAATAAACATTTTTGTTGTACCGCGTAATGTGAGATTCACTGACACAGCCTGACACTGGCTCTTTTATACTCCTCTAGTTAAATACATATGCAATTAAATATCCACTATGCAAGGGGCACGCATGTTTTAAGAAGGTCTGTTTAGTAGCCACTTTACAATTCTACGCGGCGGCTGGGTGAAAAGAAGCAACTTCCATGCGGGAGGGGGCACAAATATTGGGCATAACCCTACGAAATTTATTGTTTCGGACCAGGTGGCACCGTTTTTTTGTGCAAAGCTGCATGGCATATGAATTCGGTTTTCTGTAAATCGCCTATTTCCGGAACATCACATGGATGTTTGCTCAACTTACACCGTAATTATCACCTGCGTAAGGTTTTCCTCTACCACAGAGTTAGTCCTAGACTTCCCTTCACTGTTCGTTGTGAGATCGATCCATGACCTTACTTTCTTTCTCCATTTTCACTGCAATATTCAGCAAGTCTGTGAAAGTATCCTTCATCGCAGTGCGATTTAATTTGTTACTGCATTATATGAATTAATTAAATGACTGTATCAGTGGCACCGAATATACTTACAAAGTTACATAATGTTCCAGACGCAGGAAGGTCGCATTGCATAAAGCGTTTTCGGGATCTCGCCTCATAGGATAAATTCTGAGCAGAGGGCTAACATTTATTTTTATGCCCGTTGCCTTCTGCATAATTAAACGACCTGCTCCGAAATGAGGTGTGAGATAGCCCGAAAGGATTTTATGAAATACCTTAAACATTCCATCCGAATATATGTAGGGGAAAGCCGTCCTAAGTCTAGTTCTAATCCCCATGGACTGTGAAGTACATAAAGATCCTTTAAATTTTCTAGTATTTAAGCTTCCGCAGCCGAATGTTTAAGTTACATCTGGCGCCAATTGTTGTTTCCTCACGTTGCGAGAGGTACTTTCCTCATTTTCATGTCGAAAAGAAAGGAAAAATGCAAGCTTCCTTCTACATTTTACGTTGGACTTCACAAAACTAAAGCCACGCGGTAGCGCAGTTGGTTGAGACACTGCGCTCTAAGTCGGAAGGTGACAGTTTCGATCCCTGATGGTGTCATTGACATAATCCTTCTGGACGCACTGTGGCCCTGGGGTAGACTGAGCCTCTAACAGAAATGAGTACAAGGAATATTTCCTGGGTGTAAAGGCAGTCGGTGAGTAGGACTTTACAAACCTTGAGTTATGTGCCCTACCGACGTTTCGGGACAACCAATCGGGCCCATTTTCAGGGGTCGGATGAGTCCACATCGCATCTACATATCGCGCCAGAAGCCTGAATTCACGAACGTTTATTTACTGCTAACTATAATGAAGATATGCAATACGAATGAAATGATTTGAAATAGGTTTTCTGTAGCGGAATAGGACTTCTGGCCTGCTTGTCTTACATTAATTAAGGATTTTTGTAAACCACAGAAACCATGAGATGAAAGTTCAGTCCATCTCAAACCATGGAATATTAAAAAAAAAAGCAATACACAAAGAACACACATCCAGGGCCCCTACCAGAGTTCTGGAGTTCTGTCAAATAAAAATTCACTAACTCTTTAGTCTATTGTCACAATCGGTCTGCCTAGTCGTCCCATCTATCAATATGGGAAATAATAAAATGAAATCTCAGGCCAATATAGCCTATAAAACTGTAGTGGAAAGGAAGAAACACACATTTACAAGCAGACAGACCTACACAATACAACGCGACATCCTCTCTATGGCGCAGACAAGGCTGCTGGTGTCACTATCCATTTCTTAGCACAAGCAAATGTGATACAGCGGGGGAATGACAAATGTGATACAGTGGGGGAATGGCAAATGTGATACAGTGTGGGAATGGTAAATGTGATAGAGTGGGGGAATGGCAAATGTGATACAGCGGGGGAATGACAAATGTGATACAGTGGGGGAATGGTAAATGTGATACAGTGGGGGAATGGCAAATGTGATACAGTGGGGAATGGCAAATGTAATACAGTGGGGGAATGGCAAATGTGATATAGTGGGGAATGGCAAATGTGCCTGTCTCCGTACTGAGAACCTTTTTTAAACATGTTTATAAAGTATCATTAACTAATTAGTGTAAACATAATTTATTTATTTATTTATTATCTGTGAAGTCAGTAGCTTAGAATATGCAAAGTCAAATAATACGATGACAAGGGAACGAAGTAAGGTAGAACTCGTCCATGTGCATGCCGTTGAAGGGTGTGGAGGAGTAGAGGTGTCGTTGCACCCACTGTTAACCTCTGCACTACATGGAGGGGAGTGGCCAGAATCACATCCCGGCCGTTTTATTCCTGGGCAAGAGCCCCTATTACGCATTGAACTGAAGGATGGTGGGGCGCAGAGCGGGTCTGGGTGGTTTAAGATATATATAGAGAAATTTCTCATAAAAAAGGTAAAGCAGTCCCGTTACAGGCCCGGACAGGCCCAGAGTGTTCCAGGAAATTCAGTTGTCCAGATTTCATGACAAAGGCAAAGGATGGTGATAAGGTTGTCAGCCTTACGCACCGGCCGCCTTTACCCCCAGGAAATGCTCTTGGTACTCATTTCTGTTAGACGCTGAGTCGACCCCAGGGCCATAGTGCGATCGGAAAGATTATGTGAATGAAAAATTCCAATGACACCATCTGGAATCGAACCAGCGACCTTCAGATTTGTAGCACAGCACCTTAACCACTGTGCTACCGCGGGCCCCAGAAATTTCTTATGCCTGCCGGAAATCAAACCTCGATTCCTCGGTCGTCCAGCCCACAGTCTAAACATCACACTGAATACCGAAAATAAGTGAATTAAGATGTGATGCTCGTGACTTGCCTTGAGGTGCTGTCAGGGCGCGTGTCTGGAGGGTCTGAGTAAAACCTTCAGAAACTAAAATAGTGTATCCTTGGCCCAGAATTCGAACCCGAGTAGTAGTAGTAGTAGTAGTAGTAGTACTAGTAGTGGCAGTATATAAATTAGAGTATTGAATTCTGCTTGGAAATCCTGTTATTAGACTGTTGTTACTTCTTGCCTGCCTCATGTATGCTACAGCAAATTTAAGGCATTAGATATGTTTAAACAGGGGCTCTAAGTAGGATCCTAGGCTCCGTATGTGCCCATTCAAACCTCTCTTCAGGTACAAGAGGATACGAAACAACGCACACAACCGTCAGCAAACATCCACACCCTGAGCGGGATTACAGCAAACAGCTGAACTACGCCATATTTATGTCAACGAGTATTTAGCCTGGACTAGACAGTCATATAATTCGGCTTACATTACGTTTTCATGTCTTACTGGGAATAATTACTGGCCAGCGCCAGCATGTGGCAGAACTGACACTTGTTGCGGCGTTTTCGTGGTGTTTGCTTCTATAAAAGGGAATCAATCCTTCAAAATGATGGATGACTCGCGGCGTCAGAGTGGAAAAGCTTTTTGCGTCTCTTCGTACAATGTGGAGGAGAGTGTAATGTATGAACTGCAGCTGCAATGTCTGCTGCGAGAAAGTTTAATTTGCTTGGTGTCGAATGCCAGGTCAGCTGAAACCTTCACAAATGATCGGGTCTATAAAAAGATATAATATAGGCTATACTCCGTGTTTCTGCAAGCCAGGTACTGGAGCCGTTCGTGACGTGTCTTCAAATAACATTCCGGATGATGGCACAGTGTAGGACGTTAAGACTATTCTGAGGCTTCGGAGGAAGATTCCGCTTACATTTTCAGGGCAAATAATTTTTTTCAATAGGGTGCTTCAGGAACTTGGAGGAGGAAGAGCGTAGATTATCTGCGACCATATCAAGGTGTGTGGCCGCTAAGAGTTATGGAAAGCGGAGACGGGTTAGATACGTTGTTCTGATTGGCCAAAATACTTCATGCTTTGGGGACCGAGGTAGCACAGTGGGTAAGGTGCTGTGCTACAAATCGGTAGGTCCCTGGTTCGATCCCAGCTGGTGTCAGTGGATTTTTTATTGACATAAAATCCTTCCAGTCGCACTGTGTCTCTGGAGTCGACTCAGCCTTTAACAGAAATGAGTACCAGGAGTATTTCCTGGGGGTAAAGGCGGCCGGTGCGTAAGGCTGACAACCCACCACCATCCTGTGCCGTTGTCACGAAGTCTGGGAACCTTAACTTCCTGGAACCCTTTGGGCCTGTCCAAGCCTGTAACGGAACGATTTTTACTTCATGCTTTAGTACATGATCAATAAATTTCTTTCTCCTCATCACTTCATAATCCACCCGGCAACAAACTCATCATGACAATAAAGGCAGGATGTTTCTATGAAGCATTAAAACAAAACCTTACACGTTGTAGTAGCTCAGAAGCAAAAAATGCCATGAGAAACATTTAGACATACACAAGCTATGTTATTGCTAGTGTATCGGCTTTGTAGTCTGTGTGTATGATAGAACGTACAGAAGAAATAGGCGTTGCATAGCTACAGCGGTATTAATTCCACAAAGTCTCCAGCTTCAAGCGCAGTTACAGTTGTTGATGTCATATGTTAGGAGACTCCGCGAAGTCATGAGTGCCTACATCAGTGTGTTTCTGCGTTCAGAGCGGACGGGGTTCCAGCAACCGCCTACTTATGTAGCGGCTGCAGTCATATGTCTGAGGCAGAAGGACCGTGAAGTTTGTCCGACTCGCACTGAACGTTGTCATGCCAAATGTCTGGGAGTTTGTGAATGTAATCTTACACTACCTTTCGGAAATGATTGGTAATTGATTTTACACGTATTGTTTTGAAAATATTTCCACTCGAATCACAGCGAACAGTTTATGAACTTCGTTTCCGAGAGCATAGGAGCACACATGAGTAAAATTTACTTCATTAGGATCAAAAGGATCAACAGTATGAAGTTCTATCAAGGAGTAACGCTTCTTAAAAATGGCCAGTAATTCCCCAATTCGAATTTCTGTAAATATACTAACTGTTGTGACCGATGTTCTTTGTGACTTTCTTTGTTTTTCTACGCAATTTTGGTATAGGATCTCAAGTTGGTCTACGACCATTTCCTTCGATTTCATTTCCAATTCATTATTCACCCCCATGATAACATTCAGCGCTATGTAGCCCGAGTTGTTGGGAGTTTTGTTAAATAACAGCCAATAAACGTATGCGAGCAGACTCTAGTACCAACATAATAATAGAAGCAGGATCTAGTACCAACATAATAATAGAAGCAGGCTCTAGTACCAACATAATTATAGAAGCAGGCTCTAGTACCAACATAATAATAGAAGCAGGATCTAGTACCAACATAATAATAGAAGCAGGCTCTAGTACCAACATAAAAATAGACGCAGGTTCTAGTACCAAAATAAAAATAGAAGCAGGCTCTAGTACCAACATAAAAATAGAAGCAGGTTCTAGTAACAACATAATAATAGAAGCAGGCTCTAATACCAACTTTAAAATAGAAGCAGGCTCTAGTACCAACATAAAAAACCACATGCTTCTAGTACCAACATTAAAATAGAAGCACGCTCTAGTACCAACATAATAATAGAAGCACGCTCTAGCACCAACATAATAATAGAAGCACGCTCTAGCACCAACATTAAAATAGAAGCACGCTCTAGCACCAACATTAAAATAGAAGCACGCTCTAGTACCAACATTAAAATAGAAGCACGCTCTAGTACCAACATTAAAATAGAAGCACTTTCTAGTACCAACATTAAAATAGAAGCACGCTCTAGTACCAACATAAAAAAGCAGGAGCTTCTAGTACCAACATAAAAATTGTAGCAGGCTCTAGTACCAATTTCAAAATACGAGCAGGTTCAAGTACCAATAAAAAGCGACCTTTATTAACGATTTTCATGAGAAGCTAGACTGTTAAAGAAATAAAATTGAAACGCACTCTGCGTTAAAGCCACAAATCTACGTCACGCAGAACCGCGTTTATCGCCCTGTTCTCACTTCATTAACATAATTAAGTGCGATATTTAGCTCAGTCTACATAGCATTTATGGTACATATTAAGCCTGCTCCGATTTACTACATGCAATATTCCCGCTAAATAGTCCTGTCAGATTCCTGTGCTGCGACTCACATGCACTGACCTGCTGAGACATACGTCGATCTTCTTCTGTCTCGCAATCTTGTCTTAAACATCTCTGAAACAAAGACAGAAGAAACGTCAGATTTCAGGTTTATAACAGGACAAAACTTACAAAGTTCGTACCATCTGTCTCATCCCCCATTTACAGATCTCATATAAAGTTCCATTACGTTCGTAAGCGATAATTTCTTAACTCCGCAAAAAAAAATCGGATTACTATTTTAGAGTTTCATGTATTTTCGTCTTTTTATTATTCAACATGCATCGCTCGCCTCGGTGCAGTACAGAGAAATTTAATTCTTCACGTGCTGCCGACCTGGGTGCACTTCACCGTCGTGAATCATTTAAGTGTAATGAAGATTTAAACCTCACACTTCTGGGCTGGATTTGGAATTTGAAAACTGGCTTCGCTGCAACATTAAATAACAGATGTGCCTAATACCCAACACAAATGAAGCTAGAAACTGCAATTAATTATGGTAGAAACGCGTGCATCTATCTTTTAACTTTCAAGATCTATACGCAAGTAATTACAGACACGTGCAATCGAATTAATTTCATCTGATAATGTAAGAAAGTTACGGAATGGAAGAACACGTGCCAGTATTGTAGACAAACTGAATAAATGTTTAAAACCAAAAATGAACGTCTTATCTTTGTCCTTTCTGGTGCATTTGCAAAATTGCGAAAAGCGACTATTAGCTTCGTTATGTCTGTCTGTTTATCCGTCCACGTGGAACGACTCGGCTCCCACTGGACAAACATTAATGAAATTTGATATTTGCTTATTTTTCGAAAATCTGAAAAGAAAATTCAGATTTCCTTAAAATGTGACAAAAATAGAAGTTACTTTACATGAAGACCAATACACATTTTTCATCTCATTTCGCTCAGTTCTTCCTAAAATATTTCAGACAAATTTTGTAGAGGAAATCAAAGCACACTTTCCACTTTCCTATTTTTAAAACCGTGCCGTGTTTGAGATTATGTGGAAAAGTATTACAGACCCCGACAGGCCATAGAAGACAATATGGCGAACGCACATTGCGTGCTGGACACCTTAAGACTACAAACACATAATCAGAATATGTAACTGTTAATGCTTTTCCACCGCTACGATGGATACAAGAAAGCGCCACAGTGTTACTTCATATTACATTGTCTTATATAAATCCTTCTCAGGCCTCAGTTCCGCCTTTCCGTTGTATACATGTTTCCACTAGAGGTTCTGTTGTCAAAGTTAGAAAGGGGTAATTGCTACATTGCTCTCTGCTTTACCAACCGGTGTGGTTAATTTAATGCGTGTTCGCTTGATCCACACAAACTCAGTCTCTGCACAATTCAGTGTCAGTTCTGGACAGCCCTGTGGGCAGATCGCACTGCAGCTTGCACATAAACCGCACGCGGCATGTGAACGCACATACGCACATACACATATATAGTGAGTGTCTGCGGGCAGTCGCCATCTCCGACGTGTCTGCAGTTTAGACAGGATGATTATTCTGAAACAGCTTTCAATTCTACCTGCTGTACAGCAGCGTCTGGACTATACGCATGACAGACGTGTTAGAGAAGTTGCCGAAGATGCACGGCGAAATAAATATGTGGGGCAGCAGAAAGTTCAATCCTGCGGTCGCGCATTCAAACCAGGATAATAGTCTTACGGCAGCCAGATACAAGCCACTTTATACAAAACCTACCTCCGCCAGTTTCGGATTATCCTCCAATTATTCTCTGAGTGTTTTCCCTCATTCATTAGTAGCTGTGGTGAAGTAAAAGTCCAGGATACTACAAAAAACTATGTGCCTATGGGAGTAAAAGTTACACTGACTGCTGGATGCTACAGCCCCAGATGGGCACGTTGCACCGGCCTCTGCTATTAGATGTGAGCATGAAACGTCAACGGAAATGATACACAGCAGGGGAAATAAGAAGTATTCAGAATGAAAAAGTTTCACCCTTCGAGACCTAGTGGTTACAGGAAGTTACTCTGGGTTTAACATTAAAAAGCTTGCACTTCGCTCATGCATTTGATTGATGTAACCTATACATTTGTTGAAACAAACAGCGATTATTTCCCCCACAGCCTTTAACTTTTGGTCTTCGTAATGCCTGCTGACTGTGCCACCTGCGATATACGAAATTAATTATTATGTATAATGTAGATTCATTTTAGTTTTTAGAAGGTGAAATCTTAGTCTCAGTGATCTGGTGTTGGTGACCAGCACTTGGAAAACTTAGGTGTGAATGGGAGGTAAAAAGGTAAAGGTAAAGCAGTCCCATTACAGGCCTGGACAAGCCCAGAGGGTTCCAGAAGTTTAAGGTTCCCAGATTACATGACAACGGCACAGGATGGTGGTAGGTTGTCAGCCTTACGCACCGGCCGCCTTTACCCCCAGAAAATACTCCTGGTACTCGTTTCTGTTAGGGGATGAGTCGACCCCAGGGCCATAGTGCGATCGGAAGGATTTTATGTCAATGAAAATTCCACTGACACCAGCTGAGATCGAACCAGCGACCTAACGATTTGTAGCACAACACCTTGACCACTGTGCTACCGCGGGTGAATGGGAGGACAATATTAAAATGGATCTTCAAGAAATCTGGTAGGATGCGTAGAATGGTTTAGTCTCACTCAGGATAAGGGAAAGGGGCGGGCTTTTGTGAACGCGGTAATGAAACGTCGGGCTCCACAAAATGCGGAGAATACCTGGCAGAGCTGAGAAACTGCGCTGTTCCATAATGACCATGATTCATGGAATTAGTGACTTAGTTAAGTTAATTACCTAGAAGTATAATTTCAGGTAAAACTATTTAACTAATACTTCCGACCAGAAATCAGGAAGTCTATTGCTATTGCAAAAAATTCTATTCCTCTCTGTTAATTAGTGTCAATAATTTTGTTTCAGCTTACGTCGTGCAAAGCTGGTTAATTTATAAATATTATGTCTGCGTCTCTATTTGTAACTGTTAACTCTACAAACCGAGACACACATAATATACTGGTATGTTCATGACCCGCAACTGCAACAAATTCCACATTACTTACTTATTTACTTAATAAGTATTACACAAACGTACGTTAGCACAATCTATTTATTCTAGAGTAAGGTTACATGTTTCGACTAGATGTTAGTCATCTTCAGGCCCCTACTTACTTACTTACTTACTTACTCCATGGTACAGAGTTCTTCTTGAGAAGCTAACTGGTTTGCAGCTAGTCAAGAAATTCCCTGCATTTCACGGAACCCGAATGTTCATTACCGCACTCACATGCTTCCGCTGTCTCCAGAGGAATCATCCCGCACGTGAGTATTTCTTAGCATGAATGTTTTACAGGGAGGGGTTGTTAGCACCTCGCTCAACCCCCAAGCTGGAGGACCACCACTTGTCTGCTGTCCGCGACTGCTTATTCAATATATTCATAGCTACCCTCCATAAAGGAGGCCGTTCCTCCATCCGCAACCTGAGGACGTGCCATGCCGTGGTGACAGGGACCCACTGCATTATTAGTTCCAATGTTTCACCGCTTAGAACTAGCAGACCTGTCAGAAAATAGTTTTGTCCCTCAACCATTATCTAGTTTTTGTTTCTACTACAACCAATCCATTCACACGTATATATTACAACAGTATCTCTTTATACAATATACACTCCTACATGTTTCGACATTTATACGTCATCCTCAGTGAGTTTTACATTTGTGCTTTGTTAAGTTACATAAATTCTTAAATTGAAGCCTTTAAAATTCCAATTCCATAATATTATTAAATTATATTAAAATATTATTTAGTCGTTTAGGGATACAATGAAATCTGCACGACGTTACGCAATCTTGTACAAGCTGTGTGTATTTGTGGCTGCATATACAATCCCTTGTTGATGTTGTTAGTGTGCTTGTCTGGCGTGTACTGAGTTGGGGTGAGCATCGATGCCCACCCCAACTCAGTACACGCCAGACAAGCACACTAACAACATCAACAAGGGATTGTATATGCAGCCACAAATACACACTGCTTGCACAAGATATTATGACGTCGAACAGATTTTGATGTATCACTAAACGACTAAATAATATTTAATATAATTTAATAATATTATTGAATTGGCATTTTAAAGGCTTCAATTTAAGAATTTATGTAATTTAACAAGGCACAAATGTAAAACTCACTGAGGATGACGCATAAATGTCGAAGCATGTAGGAGTGTATATTGTATAATGAGATATTGTTGTAATACATACGTGTGAATTGAGGATTCTTTGACCGTGCATCTTCCTCATGAAATAATGTGAAATGCCAACTTGATACAACTAGGTAATTTTATTGATGTATACTGAGCTCTACATGTTTCGGGCGCATACGCCCATCATCAGGGGCGTTAGATGTTGAGTTGCAGCAAATGGTTTTCTGGACCGAGTTTTTGGATGGTTGGTGGTCTTGATAGCCGCGGCGTATGCAGCAACTCAACATCTAACGTTCCTGGTGATGGGCGTATGCGCCCGAAACATGTAGAGCTAAGTATTACTTACTTACTCCATGGTGCAGAGTCCTTCTTGAGAAGCTAACTGGTTTGCAGCTAGTCAAGAAATTCCCCGCATTTCATGGAACCCGAAGGTTCATTACCGCACTCACAAGC
>Ga0136643_10007220_pt1 | contig 16039 bp, 10 predicted proteins | sample TergutLab28metaG_FD_96883 | JGI IMG/M metagenome (GOLD analysis project Ga0136643, IMG submission 96883) | Labiotermes labralis P1 segment gut microbial communities from Petit-Saut dam, French Guiana - Lab288 P1 (version 3) (version 3) | ecosystem: Host-associated > Arthropoda: Insects >... | reverse complement strand
TGTGGGGACCCGTTGCGCTGACTACGTGACACCCCTCTATCCGCAAAAGTTGGCACTAACTTCGCCGACCGGCGGCGGCCGCTCTGTCGGTATAGTTCGCGTGCGGACTAAGGCCACGGAGTTATTAGTTATTTATCCTTGTGTTTAAGAAAATGATGCTGCGAGAAGTTATATTTATATCGCGCTGCCGCCGGAACACAGGATGAAGCTTGCACTCTTAAAATCCTCCAACTATACAGAGAGATGTGGCTACAGGAATTGTAATTTTTGTCACGTATGTCTTGAGTTTACCCACTCAAACAGCTTTTAATGCACCAGTAATAAGGACACTTCCTTCAACACTGCGAATCTCCAGCTGATGCGTTCACAGCTGCATCTGTTCAGCACAATTACGTGAGGTAAAGACGTATGAACTTCGGGTATGTAAAAGCGTCCCATATGTTACTGTCTCCGATTTTAAAAATTAAAGACACAGTGTCTAGCCAGCTTTATTGATTGGAATATGCTGTTCACTCCAACAGACATAATTCAGCACGCAGGAAGTGCAGTTTAATGGTGGTGATTGAGACCCATACTACGGTAAAAACATCGCAATCACGAAGGCACTTTTATTGTAAAATGTTTATTTAGTTCGAAGTACTTGTGAAATGACAATAAAAAAAAATATTTTCAAAAATCATTTTAAAAGTGTGAACATTTATTTTTAGAAAAGTTTGTGGCAGCATAATGTACATTAAATGATTGAAGGAAGGTCTCAATACATAAGCACGAAAATCAATTAACCACACATAATGAAAAGAGAGAGCTTGACTGAGCTGAAAGTAATCTGTGCGGTAGTAGGGTAGTGGGACAAGCTGACTCGCCAGCTACGTCATCCCATTCCGATTCGTCAGAACCATTCACGAAAAGTCGAAACATTTATATGGGAATGGGTGATTATGAAAAGTCTAAATTCCTAACACCGAGACTCTACATTCACAACAATATATGTACAGTAAGCTTACTGCTGTCCGTCATTTCTTCTGTTTAAGCACACGGGAATGCTACTGTGCCAAAGCTTAGCACGAGAAGTGAATAGAGTGGTAATGATGAACAGCAGACCTACGAGTATCTCAGCCAGTGAAGTCACCGTTACTCGCTAGGTGACAGACGAAGTCCGTGTCATTTTGCATGACAACCTTCAGCGCTAGTCTCACAAACCTTACGGCCCGCCTGCCTTAGTCACATGACTGGAGGTACTACTAGGTAAGCAGACGAATACCGGCAACTTCACCACTGTGATTTCATGAGCAAACTGATCTACGCTCACGCGACTTGGCGCACTCTCCTCACTTGTGAAATAAGCCTAGGCTCGCTAAAGATACCTGCGCCTGTAGCCCGACACTTTTTGGAAATACTCCTGATATACATTTACAATCACTTCTAGATTAGTTTCATGTTCTATTCATCCTTATGCAATAGGTGTTAATGGTTCCCTGTCCGGAGGGTACAGGGCCAATTTACCTGCTCTCAGTCTCGTTATTTTATCTGTACTTTACAAAAACATTGTTGTTTTCTCACAATATCATCAAATATCTGGAGGGAAGTAAATTACGAATCTAAAACGACGTGGAAAGGAAAGATCATGCCTTAATTTACGGTATTATGCAGGTATTCGTCTGGAGGGACAGACATAAACCACGTAAAATCTTAGTTAACAGGGTCGATGTCCTGGCCAATATTCAAATAATTCACCGCTCGAATAAAAAGTCGGCATTGTTACTTCTGACAACAACTTTCATGGTTGCCATTTAGACTTCATAAATACTCTATTTCCAGTACCCCTTCATCTCAATGGCGTGGTGCTAAATCAGGAGTAAAAACAGGAAGAAATTTACCTTTTGTATAATAACAATAATCATGTAACAGCTATTTTAATTTCAAATGTATTTTGTATAAAGTTCTGGAAAGATAATATTCAGGCGCAGGAATACCCAGCAACAGGGTGTAATAAAATGAACAATAAATAAATTGTCTACTACGTACAAGCTGACGTAATAGTCCAAAATACTGTGCAATAGCACGGGATGTTATTCGCGGGCTTCTTACTACGGAGGACTGGGTTCAATTTCAGGCCAGTCTACGTTAAATAGGAGGTAGACTAGGTAAAAGAGCAACAAGTTTTCCTACAAGTATTTCGGGTCTCCCTATTCCATATCATTCCTCCATTGCTGCATGCTCATTCATTCGTAAATGACTGCCGCTGTCTTAGCAACTGACAGCGTCGTAAGTAACACATTTAAAAGCAGCCGCAAGGCCGAATATGGTAGAAATACAAATTCGAAACAAATAATGAAAAAAAGGTTTGCATAGTTATTCTGTAATTACTTACTTACTCCATGGTGCAGAGTCCTTCTTGCGAAGCTAACTGGTTTGCAGCTAGTCAAGAAATTCCCCGCATTTCACAGAACTCGAAGGTTCATTACCGCACTCACAAGCGTCCGCCACCTGTCTCGATACTGGGCCAGCCCAGTCCAATCCATATATCCACATTCCAACTCCTGGAGATCAAGCTGCCCGGTTTTTTTCCCTTAGAAACACTCCGCCCCGGAGATCCGAGTAGGGGAGTAGTTTACCTGCGGATTGTTTTGTCTCCAGAGCAAGCATCCCGCATGTGAGTGTTTCTTAACATACGTGTTTTACAGGGAAGGGTTGTTAGCACCTCGCCCAACCCCCAATCTGGAGGACCACCCTTTGTCGGCTGTCCACTACTGCTTATTCAATTTATTTACAGTTATCCTCCTTACTAGAGGCCGTTCCTCTATCCGCAACCTGGGGACGCGCCATGTCGTGGTGACAGGGACCAACTACATGGAGTTATAGAAACTAAAATATAAGGTAGTAACTTCAATAATTCAGTTCACTTATTATAATGTTTGGCCATCGGTTGTGCCCTGAAACTGGACAGCCCTTGTTACAGAAGTAATACCGGAAATCAAAGCCAATGATACACAACACACTTTGGACTGCACATGGCAACAGCTGTATTAGGCCGAATGTATTCCTGTATTAGGCCGAATGTATTCCAAGAGCAATGAATGGTTTCCGTGTCAAAGCGATGCAACTAAAATAAGCCAAGAAATAAAATATTACAGGTAAGCCAAGACTTTATCTTACCGAATTCAACAAACATTAAATTCAAAATTACGACATTCTTACGTATATTCGGGATATTTGGGTTAATGCAAAAGGAAAAAAGGAATTAGGAAGCTAGGAAAATAATTCACAAAGTTACCTGAGTACTGCTTCGTAACGGACGATCTGAAATCTAAAATGAGCATGGTGTAACTTGCATCATGCTGGAACAGTGTACAATGAAGACTGGTAGTGTTTACTGCTTCTGAACAGGAGAAAGAACATTTGAAATGCGAACTGTGTTATGATTTGTAAGACGATAAAGAACACGCGCATCTAAGATTAAGTTTTAAACTGCTTGTTGAATATTCGTCACTACTGTTGCTACATAGAGGAATTCCTTAATAATCATCCAAACTTTAATGGCAGAAACCACGAAATGTGCCTGTTCGTAAAGTAAACACGGCTTGCTTTTGTTGTTTGTGATTCTGTCGGTATATATACAGTGGACGACATGAACGGAACACATTAATCAAAACCACTTCCGAATTCTCTATGAATGGCTTTGCCTTATACAGATATTCCTCATGATCCAACCGCTACCGAATAAATTTGATTAGAGCAACAACAGCTTATGACGCAACTGGGTAAAAACAAACACCATCAAAAGTTATGAATATAATTCAGTGTAAAATCGCACATTTATGTGCAGTGTCAAATTTCTCCAGGAAAGGAACAGAAATTTCCGAAAGAGACGAAGTTTCGTTCAGAGGGCTATCAAGCAGGTGCTTCATAAAACATTCGCAAAAGTTTCCATTTGTAATTCCTCATTTTCCGTAGTAGCCGATCTCGGTTGCCACTCGGTCTAAGGCTTAGGACTGCGGCCGCCTGCTTGCTGGGACAGAAGATTCGAATCCCGCCGGGAGCATGAATGTCTCTCTCTAGTCAGTGTTGTGTGTTGTGCAGGTACAGGACACTGCCATGGGCCAATCCCTCGACCAAGGGCGTCCTACCGAGTGTGTGTGTGTGTGTGTGTGTGTGTCATTGAGAGTAATCAAGTGCAACAATCTCTCTTTTTACACCTACAATGAGTGAATAGAAAAGACCGGACCAAAACAGTTCCGTAGTATTGTTGTATGCTTTCTTCTGGGTAATTCCTCGGTGTCTGAATTTTATACGTCGACGTTGCGGAACACTCTGTTCCAAATTCAAAGGCAGGTAGGTATGAAATACGAAGTAATTCATACCTACCTGCTCATGAAGATGGTACGGAGTGTTCCGCAACGTCGGCATATAAAATTCAGACGCCGGGGAATTACCCAGAAGAAACCATAAAACATTCAGAACACGGGGAAAGTTTGAAATCAAGAATTCTTTAGTAATATTCAATGAAACAAATCAGTCTGTCTGTAAGGCCTACAAGTAAAACGAACTAAATTTTCATCATGCGAACAAACTAAATCCAGTGAAATTCTGGCTCTGAAAATTACTGCCTGCTTGGAAGTGAAACTGTGTGCTCTGACATATGTACCGACGTTCTAGAGTCATCGGCTTACCAGGTAAAAGATTGTAAGGTATCAGATTTAATATTGGGGTTTCGAAAAAAAAAGTTATTCGCCAAAATTAATTTTTATTCGAATCGGAATCTATCTTCAGTTCAAATAAAAATTTACCATTTCCTTTTTCAAGTGCATCTAATGCGTGTAAATAATACATAGTACTAAGATCTATGCACGTAATATTTTATTTGAAGATGTTTTCTATGTAACAAATAAGTAACAAAATACCAAAGATATTCTGTTTGGCATAAATTAGCTATGCAACCAGAAAACACGTACAAATGAACTCGTAAATTGGTAAGCCCTTCACATTTAATTTTGTTCGACAATTTTTTGACCTCCTTGATTCCTCTTCTGTGTGGGAAAATGAATTTCTTGTGCTTCTTAATTCTTGCATTAAGGTAAATAAACGAATGCCACACAGCAGGGAAAAGTCGAGAAATTATTTTCATTAGTGGCAAGTGGAAAAACAGATTTTGTAATATTCTCATTCAGCATGACCGAAAATCCCTCGCACTATGGATACAAAAAAAAAATCGCCTCCCTGTTTGAACTTGATGACCGCATTCCATCTTTCGGATTTGAATGTGGAGACCAATTTCATTTCATTTAAAAAATAAATAGCCACTCTCCCTTCACGTGATATTTTCTGACGTAATAAAAATTGGCACCATAATACATTCCTGTCTGTTTGCTGTCATATCAGCTTCTATAATGGTTCTTTGTGTACTTTGGATTGTTCACGTACCCTGAAAACATTCTGGTTTATAAACATTCACCTTCAGGACTACGTGCATCGTTCTTTGTACTTTATGAAACAATGGGCGACAGGATAAGTGGAATATTAAATTGCTCCAAATAGACATACAGTCGACCTTGCCAAACAGAACTGAAGAACCATTGCGCCTTAATTTATATCATCATATTCACGTTGTTTTACATTGCGCAAGGGAAATTTTGGTATGTTTATGAATTGAAGGGCTTTTAGGCGCGTTCGCAAAATTGCGAAAAGCTTCGTCATGTCTGTCTGTCTTTCCATCCGTTTGTCGTCATGGAACAACTCGGCTCCCACTGTACGGATTTTCATAATATTTTGTATTTGAGAATTTTTTCGAAAATCTGTCGAGAAAATCCATGTTTCATTAAAATCGGACGAGAATAATGGGTACTTTACATGAAAACCAAAATACATTTTTATCGCAGCTCGCTCATTTCTTCTTATCATGAGAAATGTTTCAGCAAATGTTGCAGAGAAAATAAAAACGCACATTTTGTGCAGTAATTTTTTTTTCTCGAATGAAACCTTTTAAGAAATAACGTGGAAAAGAAATTGTAGAGCGGAGCAGGCCACAGATGACAATATGGTGCATGCACATTGCGTGCTGGATACCTAAGGCTACAAATAAACACACTCAGGCTGTGTGATACTCATAGCTTTTCCACAGTAACAATGGTTGTGCGAACGCGCCTTAATGTTACGTTATACATACTTCGCCTGTCTTGCTAAAAAAAAATAAATTTTGATACGTGCGTAATTTCACTGAAGATCACCTCAAATACGGATGAAATATTTGCCAAGGCCAATCAATAATTTCAACGGGTCTGGTGTGCTAAATTCTGAGGTTTGTTGCAACTCTACCACTAGTTACTGAAATATTCTTCGGTAGTGGTTCATATATTCCAAATACATGCAACTACTCTTCTGGTGGGATGTACCACCAACACGTAGGTAGCTTGAAATATGTGTGTAGCTTTGGGTGTGGTGGGGATAATTAAGGATCCGATGACGCAGGGTATATTAGATTTGATATACCGGTAACCGAAAAGCATAGCAGTGATCTGAACTAACTTACACCACGCAGTGCAACACGAACGACTTCAGTACAAATTGTACTAATGTCTGAAGCAATAAATTCAAACCTTCATCAGCACACAAACACACTGCATTCAGTGTGAATAAGCTCTGTGGTGAAATATGGAAGTGACGCCTTAAGGGTAAGAAAAGAGCGCCGGGAAACTTATTTAGAATTAAATTAATATCATCTGAAAACTGTATACTACTGTATCATAGACACGATGAAGACGTAGTAGAAGAAGTAGAAATTCAACCCCCCTGATGGACAGAAGGATATCGAAAACGATCCTACGGAGAAGAAACGTCGAGGAAAAGCAGTGAGGATACGGTACGGAACCTACCACGTCACCGGCCGTAATAACTTCTAGAATTGTAATAATGCCGTTTAATGTCATATGACGCCAGGTTAATAAATGTGAATTTGATTGTGTGCGTTCTTACTGCACAGGGAAGAGCGGTGACGTTGCTTTGAGCAGGTCACAGAGTTGTTCCCCTGCAGGTATAAAAGAAATAAAAAGGATACATGTGAGGAGTCCTAATATATAACTCCACGCAGCATAGTCCTTTCTTGAGAAGCTGACTGGTCCACAGCTAGCCAAGGAATTCCCTGCATGTTGTGGAATCAGGACGTTCATTACCGCATTCACAACAGCCCGCGATGTGTCCCTTTCCAGAAACAAAACAGCCCAGTCAATGCCACTTCTTGAAGAAGCATTTTAATATTATTCTCCCATCTACGCTTACGTCTTGCAGGTGGTCTCTTTCCCTCAAATTTCCTCACCAAAACCCTGTATGCACCTCCACTCTCTCCCCATGTGTGCCGCATGCTCCTTTCTTTCATCTTGATTTGATGCCCCGAATAATATTTGGTGTGGCCTACAAATTATACAGCTCCTCGTTATGCAGTCGTCTCCACTCCCTCATTACCTCGTCCCCCTTAGCGCCGAATATCTTCCTCAGAACCGTATCCTCGTACACTCTCAGCTCATGTTCCTCCCTCAATGTGAGAGACCAAAGAGCCTAAGGTAGTAGTCTAAGGTTTTATGTTTAAAGTAAAGCCATCCCACTACAGGCCTGCACAGGCCCATAGAGATCCAAGAGGCAGAGGCTCCAAGAATTCCTAAACAATCAGCGCGTGTAAGTGGCAAGGTTGTCAGCCCTACACACCGGTCTCTTTTACCTCCTGGAGACACTGTTGGTAAATTTGACATGTACAAAGTTCAAATTGTAATTTGTATAAGTTTTCTTCTGTGGTGCCAACTGATGGAAGGAAACACTGCCCAGTCAGTTTGTCCCTTAGAACATTTCTCCATTTATAATGACATTATACAGAAAAACATTAAACACATCTGAAATGTGCTACGGTGCCAAGCTGTACAATGTGCTACGGTGCCAAGCTGTACAATATGCTACGGTGCCAAGCTGTACAATGTGCTACGGTGCCAAGCTGTACAATATGCTACGGTGCCAAGCTGTACAATGTGTTAGGTGCCAAGCTGTACAATGTGCTACGGTGCCAAGCTGTACAATGTCTAGAACTACCTATACTGCTTACCGTCATTTCAAATGTTACATAAAATTATATTCTTAAAATAAACGTTTTCAACATATTTTTTATTACGTTATTTTTGGATGTCTAGTAGCAGTTCGCAGGATCAGATTCGAAAACTATGTCGTCTAATTTTATATACTAAAAGCTTCAGAGTCGCCATTACGGTGGCAATACACCTCTTACGAACGGGACAGACCCAACTCCCACAACGTCACATATATTAAATGTACTGCACGGAGTGGAAAACGTATAGCACATATTTACAGTGTAGTGGATCAACCAACAAATGCGAGGATAAACACGTAGACATCCTGTATGTTTGTTAAATGATAATCTGATGTGTCATTTTCATTAGACAAGTGGCCTAAATTGTACCGTGGTGTACTATTTGTTTTGATTTTCGTTGTTTCTTACAATTTATTAATTAAACATATCTTTGAGGACCTTCATGACATAATCGGTACAGTGACAGGCCACGAGCTGGAACATCGAGAAATCGCGGTTCGATTCCAGGTAAGGAAAGACGTTCCCCTCTTCTCCACAGCAATCAGACAGGTTCTTAAGCTCAACCGCCTTATTCGATGGTTACCAAGGACTCTTTCCCGGGGGGTTGAAGCGACCGGGGGGTTACTCTGATTTCATTTTAGTTGCAAGGTTAAGAATAAATACAGCTGTATCTCCACTCCCCCTATACGCCTTCATGTAGCGTATAGGGACAACTTACCTTTACCATAACAACTTTAATCCGTCATTCTCTCTTGTACCGTAGTTCCGAGGAAATAGTTTTCTGCCTCCCTGTTCTTTCCTTATGTACAGCATACAGATCAATGCAAAGTGTAAGCAAAGTAGCGAAAAGTGCATATCACTGTAATAAGAGCTGCTTCTTACACCTTCCCCCCCCCCTTCACCCTATCAGTGTGTGCCAGTTCCACTGCACTCTTTACATCTAGCTCTGTATATTTTTTAAATCATCATTTGTCTCTTGTAAGCTATAAGCAGCTTGAACACCCTATACGATTTTCGATTATTAAAATTGTCTGAAGAGGACCGAATATTGCGTTAGGGAGGTGTTACTGCTGCATTGCATGTGAAAGGTCTTGGGTTAAAACTCCTGTCTAGAGACCAATTCTCATAAATTGCGTTGTACATTGCCAGTAGGATAACCTGAACTAACCCAAAGACTCTAATGTGCACTTTCCTTCTTCTTCATTTTGTCATTCATTCTCCTATTGTACAACACTGCGCAATCTGAAGTCACTCAGTGTCACTAATCCATCGGTAAAAAAGCGTAAACAAATAAAAATATTCTTAATGTTTGTCATCCCCTTTGTGTAGTATACTAAATAAGGATACAATACGTCAATACACAACTCTCTATTATTGTAAATCGAAATAGCTTCATGTTTCGGTTGTACTAAGTTTATGGTCTGATGATGGCTGATTTAGTACAGCCGAAGCAGGTAGATATTTATATTTACTATAAGAAATAACTGTTTTTGACAGAGTGTAACATTATCGATAAATAAAAATAAATCAGTATTCGAAAACTCTGTTTTTAGGCTCCTTCCCACGATTGCAATTGGTCGGCAAACCCATGTTAAATAACATAAAATTTTTATACAGGTTCGTTCAATGTCTTACGAGTCTAAACAAGCTTAACCACTTACACACTCCTTCTTCGTGTATCCAAAGGCATTCAAACAAATGACAGTTTAAATATCTAATTACACACACATACACACACACACACACACACACACACACACACATATATATATATATATATATATTATTTAAAAAGTCTAAAATTTACATTAAAACACTTAAAACGCTCCTACATGTTTCAATCACACGATCATCCTCAGGGAGCATATATTGTTCCTTGCTAAAGTTATAAAATTAAAACACTCAGTGAATTACTTGGTTATGTTAACTTTGGTGCTGTGGCAGCATGTCGTGTTTTGTGTGTGAGTTGTACGCTGTTTAGAATGAACCAGTCTGACGCTGCACAACCATAACCAGGCTCATTCTAAACAGTTTACGACTCACACACAAAACACACGACACGCTGCCACAGCACCAAGTTAACATAACGAAGTAACTCACTGAATGTTTTAAATTATAAGTTTAGCAAGGAAAAATATATGCTCCCTGAGGATGATCGTGTGATCGAAACACGTAGGAGGGTTTTAAGTGTTTTAATGTAAATTTTAGAATTCTTAATATATATATATATATATATGTGTGTGTGTGCATGTGTTGGTGTGTGTAATTAAATAAACTACAGAATGCACGGTGCAACGATAAATATAGACAGTTTAAATAGTTTAGGTTAAATTCTACAATGTACCAAAACAAGTTTTCATTAGATGGGATTTCGCTTTACGCACGTGTCAAATAACATGTGCAATTTCCTGCAATTGTCTTTCGCTTGTTGGAAGACCGGTGTATTGGCCAACATGCTATTGAATCGTAAAGCAATCTGTTATGTGGACTGTTTATACTGATTTAATACCTGTCAGGGCAAACCGTGTGCCAGCTACTGAAACACTCGCTGCAATATTTATGTAACATCTGGAACTAGGTGTGTTGTTTACGGAAGTTTCATCTACCATTTCGAATAGGGTAACAAGGAAAACCACAGAGTTACATTAATTTAAATTTTGTTAATCCTCATAATAAAATCAACCCAAGGCCTCTTAGTGCAGTAACATGCAACGTTAAGAATTCTAATCAGAGAGGCTTACAATATCTCACTCCACACCATTATAAACACGCACAAACCCACACGTTGCACGTAAACTGAACTCCCTACTGAATGTACAGGTAAAGCAATCCCTGCACAGTCCTGGACTGGCCCTATGGTTTCCAGGAGGTTGAGGTTCCCAGATTTCAAGGCAGTCTACACATGCCAGTGGCAATGTCCTCAGCCATACGCATTGGACACCTTTACCCCCACCCCAGGAAATGTTGCTGGTACCCATTTCTATTAGAGGCTGAGCTCACACCAGGGACATAGTGCGGCCGGAAGGATTACATCAAAGAAAAATTCCAATAACACCATCGGAAAGCGAACCCGTGCCCTTCCGGCTCCCTACAGTATGTACAGTACCCACGTTATTTATTTGATAGGAAGTCCGGATTCACAGCCGCATCAGTCCGTGTGAACCATGTGGTGGATGACGAAGCGATAAGGTAGCGTTTTCGCCCAAGCGCCTAGACTTTCCCCAGTCAACCATCGTTCCACTATGTTAAGCATCACAGTCAAATGACAAGCGACTTCTCAGACCACTCAGCACAAGTTACACCAAGTAATTTCGACATCCCCAATTTTTGCAACACATAGTAATGACCCTACATTTAAGACGAACAACTTCAAAAAACTCATGAAGTTCAAATTTTGGTCAGCAGCTGGTCTCTTGAGATCAATATTTTTGGTTTTACTTGGAATCTGTATTTAAGAGCGGCGGTTTTGGGGAAAATTATTTGTTTTTGTCGCAGCATATTACGCATATTTTGAGTAAAAACAAAAAAATACGCTTCTTCGTAATTTCGCGGCGAGTTTGTCCATTTTTCAACTTCCACGTCAAAGCAACAAATCACTGGTTAGAAGCCAGTCTGCATAATGTCACGGTTAGAAACATCCTGCCAAGGTAGGGGTGCTGCTTTGTGGCAACTCCAGGGGCGAGATATTTCGGGAACAGAAGATAATAAATGTAAGTGTAAATGCTGGTTCTGAGGGCGCACGGAGGTGCAGTTGGTTAGGGCACTGCACTAAAAGCTGGAAGGTCGCAGTTTCGATTCCCCATGATCTAAATGGAATTTTTGAAAGACATAATCCTTCCGGCCTCACTATGGTGGCGGCCGGTGAGCGTAGGGCTGACGCCCTTAAAGACTGTCTTGAAAATTGGGAACCTCAACCTCCTGGAACCTTCAGTTTGCTTTTTAAATGTTGGCTCTAAGCAATGACAGTTTATTTCTGTGGCCGAGATCAAACTAGACATAAAAATGCTAACCTTGCTTATATATTTCTGAAGATTTCAATAAAAATTTTGAAGACCTGAATTTTTTAAATATCTAGTGGAGATCAGCAAACATTTCGAGTTTCTCTTCTCTAATCAAGTAGATGACGAATGAAATCCGAAAAGTCGCGTTGCTAGTCCTTGAAGTGTATCGTATATAAAATATGTAGAGATCTGGGAGCTTGTGGCGCTCTCTGTTGGCATTTCTTGGTGTACAAATGACCAAAGAGCTCTAAGTTACAGGATTGCTTTGACCTCTGCCCTCCTGGCTAAGGCAAAGCATGTTCCAAACTTTAGATTACAGCACACATTTCCCCTGACGCAGGACTACGTTCGGATAGCTGATACTGTCGACCAACTGAGAGGTTCTTGGGCCTATATCCTAACTTAGAATGCGAGCTACGTTACTCTTCTTTCAGTCTCCTGTCTTCCCATTTCTTTTCCAATCCCTCTAATTCTCTTTCTCTCTTTACTATACACCCTTCTCACTTCCTCTCCCAAGAACCAAGAAAGTATGCCTTTGAAAGTAGTGTGTTATTTCTGTATGTCCGCTATTTCAACTTCCGAAACTTCAGACTGGCTTTTACAAAACTTGATATGAAATTACGCCATTTGGATATACCTTAACGCCGTTATTTCAAATTTGCAAAAATCAGTAATAAAAAACATGGCGGACGCGCGAAATTGCGTGGCGAAAACGATAGTAACGTCACTGCGTTCAGGTTCTTAAATAGTGTTCGTAACATAACTTAGAAAAATATGTAAATTATGTTAGCTAATAGTTTTATCAAAATGAAATAAGAACATGGCGACTTCGCGAACGCGGTCTTCAGCTCTAGCGATAAATACTGATAACTGGAGAGGCAGGCATATGTAGTGTGCTAGCGACATAAATCACGAACGTACGAGTATATTGCTTATAAAATATCGTGCGTACGTCCAATATCATAAATGTGGCGTAGATGCGAAATTGTATGGTTATAAGAAAATCTGTACCGAATGCGATCTTCATAATAATTCATCATCATCATATATCTGTCATGGATTTGGGCCACTTGTTGACCCGTTCCGGTCTCACGTATCCAGAAGTCTCTTCAAAGGTCTACCACGATTCCTTCTGCCAGTTGGGGAGCGGTATTTCACTACCCAGGGTAATCTGTTTCTAGGCATTCTATTTACATGTTGTATCCAGCTTCTCTTGTATTCCAGTAATTTTTCCAAAATTGGTGTTATTTCTAACTCCTTTGTAATTTGTGCACTTGTTTTGTAATCTGTCCAAGTTTATCCCTAAACAGGCCGGTCCAGAGACTAAAGGTAGCAATCCTACCACTGGACTTACCCTGCTGTGGGCCCGTAACACAATCAGGGAAATTTTAACCACTGGCAAGTCTCACGGAAAGAAGCCGGACACATTTTCATAATAATTATGAATAATAATAACAATAAATTGCCTAATAATAATAATAATAATAATAATACAGAAGTGACACATTCTCTGAGCTCTTCTCCGTAGTAGTTGTCTTCTCGTGTATTCACCTCATTCCAACTATCACAGAACTGTTACTGCAAGGGACTAACTATCCAGCCTGCTTGTTATTCAGTAACCAGAATCTTCCTCTTTCCACCCTAAAGAACTCACATATTAGTATATTCTCCACTGAACGTGAAGCCCCATGTTCTCTCCAGCACATCCGTGGCGTCCGTCGGTGATCTGCCCACAGCCCGTCTGTCTGTCCGTCTTTAATCAAAGTAGCAACTCTCGCAAATTGGCCCGTTACTTCAGTCATGTGTCCATATAGACGCCACCCTTCTTACTGTATGTAATCATAGGATACGTTTTATACCCTACAACGAATAATGTATCGGTATGCACAGTGCATATGCAGCAACTAACAAGCGGAAAGTCCGTTGTTGACTCACTATGGCTTTCATTTTAAAGTTATTTAACAGCGTTAGCACTAGAAGAGACGTACGTAGCAGATAATGGAACGTAGACATGAACTTGGTTATTCGTGAGGAAATGTCTTGAAACACAAAGAAGCCATTTTCTGCTTATGTTTCTTCTCTCACGACGTACAACTACGCTCATTACGACAGCACTTTAAGTCCTGTTCCAAACTTTGACATATCTTAGACTTTTCTCCAACCGTACAAAACTTGTTCAGTACCTTTATATCCATGCCATGATTTAGAAAGGATGTCCTTATACACTAAAAGGTGAATAAATGTACAGATCGGTGGGTGAAAATAAACAGTTCCTTTCTGTGACCCTGACCATTATCTTACATCTCCAGTTCAAAGTATCTACTTCTCTCATGTAAAGACCGTATTTGTATGTTATGCACCACGACTCAGATGGTACACAGCAAATATGAAGCGTCCTCTGAGTTCTAGCAGGTATGTTCAAATTATTTCCCCTCTTCCTCTTAACAACTTACAAGAGAAACTTTAGGCATATTTCACAAAGAATCTCTTCAGCTTGTTAACTCAGTCGCTTCTTTGTGATTTTCATTTCGTCTAAACGTAAGGATTATTTTACGTACTGACTGAATTTCAATCCTTAAATCCTCCTAGAACGAACACCTACTAACTCCACGGGGCTGAATCTTTCTGGATTAACTGATAGCTGACCAGCTAACAGGGAAATATCTCCCTTTTATTGTAATGGAGGATGTATTCCACATTGTCACCACACATTACCAATGGAACGTATTCTGGAAAGTATGAATCCAATCGACCATAGCATACTATTTCCTAAAAGTCCATTCTAATACTGTTAACCATTTACGCTTCCGTCCTTTCAGTACAAATATTACTTGTGATACCACCCAGTTGTAACAGCGTAAGGATGTTTCATTACTTGTTTTTGTTAGTGTTTTATGTGAAGACTACAAACTTCGCTGTTGTTTTGTAATCCAGGGAAATAATGGCGCATGAAGGTCATATTCGTAGCGAAAAAATGAGAATGAACAATAGAGATGGGAAGCTCCCTTTCTTCAGATTGTGCCTCTACATTCTAAAAACTCAATAATATTTCTTGTTGCCTAAAACATTTCTCATGCACATCGTAACTCGTGAATAGGAACTTGCGAAGTTTCCCAGACACCTGTCCTATTATGCTAATTTTACGTGGAGTTGGAAGACTAGAAAACACAGGTTTCATCAATCGGTGTGAACAGTATTATAATGTAATAGACGGGTACCTCGTGTTCTGAAATACAAAGTTTTTCCGCTGCATTAGAATCGACAGGTTTGCGTCATGCAAGACAATTAGTGTATGGTGCGTATTAATTCATAACTCACCTACTTGAATGGTAATTATAACAAAGTAAATCGTCGCGGAGCGATTATCATCTGCTCCAGCGCAGAAACAAAATTTTTGCGCAAAAAAACTTTAAAGATTTTTGCTTTGTGGAAACAGCTATGAAAAAAATGCTGATATAGTAGGATAAGAACTTTCAAGAGGGAAAAGAAATAGCGTCATACGCTTATTTTCCGACGAAATGTATCTATTTCGCAAAATAAAATTGGCAGAATTAGTTGGCAAGCATTACAGTCAAACATTTCATGTAGACGTAAATAAAGAACCCAGAACATATCAATTGTAAACCGACCATCTTTTCCGACTGGACCTTGTAACAATAATCGAAGTAATATATTGCTCACGCGTCTTTCGACAGCTCATTAATGTTTGCTGCTGTTTATTGTGCAAACTGTTGCTATAACAGTAGTGACAACTGGGACATAAATATTTTGTGTTAATCTTTTTAATTACTTGTTTATATTTCACGATCACTTTGTTACTTTTCATATCATGTCTTTTTAAATGTTTCATACACACACACACACACACACACAGCGCTTTCTCAGCGTAACCAGGCACAGCACACTTTCCATTCACTGCAGCCCTGCGCGCGTTGTTGCTGAGAATAAATCT
>Ga0136643_10007219_pt1 | contig 16039 bp, 13 predicted proteins | sample TergutLab28metaG_FD_96883 | JGI IMG/M metagenome (GOLD analysis project Ga0136643, IMG submission 96883) | Labiotermes labralis P1 segment gut microbial communities from Petit-Saut dam, French Guiana - Lab288 P1 (version 3) (version 3) | ecosystem: Host-associated > Arthropoda: Insects >... | reverse complement strand
GCGGACGCTTGTGAGTACGGTAATGAACCTTCGGGTTCCATGAAATGCGGGGAATTTCTTGACTAGCTGCAAACCAGTTAGCTTCTCAAGAATGACTCTGCACCATGGAGTAAGTAAGTAAGTTGTCCATTGTTTGGACAAATATGGTATTTGTCCACAATGTGAATTGTCATTACATTATTATAAATTTATGTACATTGGCAAATATCATAGTGTGCCAGATTCTTGTTCAGAAAATATACTTTATTAATTAAATACAGGATTCCCTAACCAGTTGTGGTGGTTAAGTTTCTGAAAAGCACTGTAGTTGGCAGACACAGGCCACATAGGTAATTGTGGGTTAGACCGGTTTGTCCAACTAACAGTCCACTGTTGGTGTGTAAAGACTATGAAAAGCAAGTCTCACTAAGCAATAACCCACATGTCACCACAAAATTACAGACTTGCAAGACATAAATGCAAAGAAAGTCACAAAAAGACACCAGTGGTAATCTGAAAGCTATAAAACTGGTTCTAGATTCCTTCATTGAGTTCATGCAGAAGCCACTAATGTCATCTGTGTACATGAATAAAAAATTACAAGCACCTGATTTCCACAGTTTGACTGTTCTGTATGGAAAAGTACGTGGACCTACGTGTAGTATATACGCCTTTCAGCTTAATTTAGCTAGTTTGGTTGGGTTAGCATGCAGCAAGGAGTCTGTATCAGCACTGCTCTTAGAAGCTCAAATCTCAGAAGATTTGTACAAGTGGAAATCTCTGCATTGTGAAAATACATTTAATCAGCTTTGCCCAGAACTCTTTGTTTCCTTGTTGATGTGTCTTGTTATTTTTACAGGAAGGTGTAGACCCTAAAGAGCTGGACAAGTTGACAAAATCATTTGGCTTTCCGGTTGGTGCAGCCACTTTGGCAGATGAAGTTGGTATTGATGTTGCAGCTCATATTGCTCAAGACTTGAGCAAAGTGTTTGGTCCCAGGTTTGCTGGAGGTGATATAAATGTCCTGAAAGACTTGGTTGAGGCAGGATTTTTAGGTAAGCATATTGTATTAGTTGTTAGAAGGAATGGACAATATGAGAGACTTCACTATTTAGGAACCCCTTTATTTCAGTACCATTTATTTCTGCCATCTAGTGGTGGTATTTTCAGTAGTGTGCATTGTCGATTTGGTTTCCATGCAGGTGAATGGCAAGGTGACAAACATTGCCCTGCTTATGCTAGTTATGTAATCAGAATAAATACTAGAATTTTTATGTTTTGCTGACCATGCTTCTCAGTATAATCTTAGCAATTGACCAACTTAATGCACAAATTCTTGTTTTATAATAGGTTTATTTTATTCCTCTACATGTTTTGAGCACTGTTGTGCTCATCATCAGGAGGTCAAATTGTATTATACAGCATATGGTATCGTCACACTGTAGGTTGCCGTCCGGTGCACAGTTTGCACACCAGACGGCAAACTACAGAGTGTGACAATACCAGATGCTGTATAATACAATTTGACCTCCTGATGATGAGCACAACAGTGCTCAAAACATGTAGAGGAATATAATAAAATTATTGTAAAATAAGAATTTGTGCATTAAGTTGGTCATTTGCTAAGATAAATACTGGAAGTTCTGTCAACAGCAGATGATGAACTTGTACCAGAGGATTCACAGTTCAGTAACATAATTCAGAGCATTAGTATTGTGCTACTTGTAGTTGCGTGTGATGATTTTTTAATTTATGGTTTCAGGTCGAAAATCATCCAAAGGATGCTTTTTGTATGAGGGTAACAGCAAGAACCGAGATGTAAACCCAGGAGCATTGGATATTTTATCCAAATACAAGCTGGAACCCAAAGGTTCACAATCTGTGGAAGATCGGCAACTTCGTATGGTGTCACGTTTTGTCAATGAAGCATTGCTGTGCCTCCAGGAGGGTATTTTGGATAATCCAGTGAGTACCTCAGTAATCATTAAGTTCATGTGCTGTGGTATTGTACTGTACTCATCTCTTGTTTGTTGAAGTCTGGTTTATTGAGGGTAACATTCTGGAAGTATAAATGATCAAATTACCTGGAAGTATTATAGTTCTGTATCTTGTGATTGTTGTATGTGCAATTGGTTATGGACGGAGTTGAAGAGAACTGTGAATTGAGGAAATTTATTGGTGTTAAAATAAAATTAAGTAACAAAACCACAGTAGTTTAAGGGGAATTGGAATATTTAGTCAATGTTAGAAATAGCATCGAAGTTGAACCTGGAAGAAATATATTAGATAAATGTTGTAATATCTTCCTTTGTATACTATAGTAAGATATGGGTAAAGTTAACTTCTGTCTCTGCATCACACCATTCATTAATGAAGAACTGTTCTGTACCTTGTGAACTCTTGAGTTGTTTCCAACACAATATCTTTGAGGTTTGAGTATACTATGCCACATCTCTGGAAATGTAGCAGAACTGTGTACTCATACAGTCTCATTTAGCTTATCTGTATCTCATTGATAGAAGAGAGAAATTTATGCCTGTTTTGTTGCTTGCTTGGGAAGCAGTATAAGCATGTGAAATGTAAAATGATCTTTACAGTTTTGACATGAGGGAATCTCACAACATTTGTCGTCAGACTGCTGATTTCAAACCCCAGATCCCACTTGTTGTCCAGATGTTAGTGTTCCTCACGTTCCCGACAGAAACTATTTTGTGACACCATACCATCTTAAAGCAATGGCCCAGAAGTGTTGTAATCTTTATTATATGAGTTTAAGACAAGTCTGCCTGCACCTGTTTTAGTAATATTTTGTCGTTTTCAGCTGGAAGGAGACGTTGGAGCAGTGTTTGGTTTGGGCTTCCCTCCATTCACTGGTGGCCCCTTCCGATGGGTTGACTTGTATGGTGCAGGCAATTTGGCAAACAAAATGCTGGAGTTTGAAAAGAACTATGGGGAGCCATTTAGACCCTGCAGTCTACTGTTAGATCATGCTAAAAGTCCAGAGAAGAAGTTCCATCACTAACAAATATGGCCATCACTTGGGCAGACTGAATAGGTGATGGGTTTAACCAAACTCAGTGCAGCATCAAACCTGGCCTTCTGGCAGGAGGTGAAGGTAATTGCTTGGTGCAGTTTAGGACCAAATATCTGTATTTTAAGAATTCAAATGGTCTGGATTATTTTTGACCCTGTCCAGTTTTATTTTATTTGTATTGGCTGTAGGTTGCTATTTTAGCACGTTGATTTCCTTTTGCAGTTTGAAGGATCAAGGAATGGAACGGCAGTATTGTTGCAGAGTTCCGTTCATCTTGAAACTTCTTTCATTTTTCTTTTGAATAAGGTAAGGAATAGGATTTGGGCCACAAGATCCAGTTCATTTGATTATTGAGGTTGGGTTTAAGAGCATTTGAGAGATTAGCAGCACTGCAGAATTTATCAATGCAATTACATTATGAATGTTTGTCCATTGTAAATAATGTACCTTCTGTATGACATTACATATGACAATTATTTTTATAACTTAGATTAAGTATAATTTGTATGTATGATACACATTTCAGAATATAATAAATAATTTTGGTACTGTGGTTATATTACAGAACTGCAGTCTGTGATTTCTTTAACACATTTAAAAAATTGCTCAAAGAATGTATGATGAATGTCTTGAAATTTCCTTGGTACTGGAACTGAAGTTTCCATTCTTCTGGGATAAGATGCTGCATCGCTAGGTAAAACACTGCCACCAAATTGCGCCCAAACATCAGGATCTAACCAGTTGATGCTGCATTTCCCTGAAGAACAGAATCCTCTCTGTGACGGCTGTGGCAATGGTGAATACATTGTTCGCAGTCGACATATTCTGTTCCCAGCATTCTTTGTGCATGTATCTGTCAGTGGTAGGATCATATGATGAATACCTCCATTGTCTGATCTCTTTTTGTAGAGGCAGAGAGTCCCAATAGTTGTGATAGCATGTTGCCTTATTGATGCTTGATCCTTCAGTTCAGGTGGACATATTCAATTGTAAATGGATACTGAAGACTCAGAGGATTTTCTGTAGCGATGATTTGACAACTGGATGCATTACAGTGCATGAACTCCACGGAGCAAAGTCTGTGAGAAAATGATATTTCTTCAGCTAGTCTGGAAATTCTCTGCATTTTATGCAACCTGAAGATTCAGCAGCATGTTCACAAGAACCCACCCCTTGTCCCTATCCTAAGCCAGCTGAATCCAGTCCACACCCTCCCATTCTGTTTGATGAGTATGATACCAAGTAGTTTTGAACTTGTGACAGCACAGATGTAATCGATTGAAATTGAAATCTTACAGATTTATGAAGGTGTGGACTTACTGGCTGCTAGTCATATTGAATTGGAGGTTAGTAGCCCATCATACAATAATCTTTTTAGAATGGTGGTAAGTCAGCTTCTTCGGGGCTGTCTTACCTTGGCGGAGTCCTGATACAATAGTAAAGTGATTGAGTTTATTACATATAATTAAATCACCATTTAGTTTTTCAATGTTCTTCGTTGTTTGTACGTTCCTAACCCAGGAATATTCAAATATCCTGACCCTTACCTTTGCATAATGCTACCAATTACTGTTTCCAATTGTTGTATTGTGTAAACTTAACAAAATTAGTTGTGTGTCGAAGAATAACAGGTAAATGGGTTGTGAGTGGTGAAAGATATGTGCCAGTTCCTTGAAGTAAAATACAAACTCATGAATTACTCAGGAAAGCTGTGGATGTGCTTGCATATGTAACCCTCTGAGTGTTGGCTGGCCGATCTGTCGGCCATTTCTTTTCTTTCACTTTATGAGTTCAGGCAATCTGGCAGTCACCATTTAAGTGTGTTAAGGTTCCTCTGTTACTCTCTACACATCTCTATATTTGGCAGATTACCAGCTTTTAGCATAATGTACCCATACAGCCTGACACTGTAGAGTTCAACACTACATGAAACATGAAATAGCCACAGATACTTTGGATACTTAAGTTTTTAACAGTTACAATCATCATCCATCTTAAATTCTGTTGGACTACAAAGAAGATACATAATTTTTTTTTTGGCTGACATGCACCTCTGAATGTTATTTTTAATGTCATGTTTTAATACAAAGGCAATTACACTATTGGGGTGGAATTAAAAATGTGTGATTCATTATCTGTTTTAATATTTGTTTGCTGACTTTACTAACATACAGTATTATGGAACTGTTTTATAAAGCTACCATGTCATTATCTGATAAGGATGCTCCCAAAAATACGTATTAGTTCAGTCCTGAGTTCTGCATAGTTACATCCTTATTCTGCTACTGGCCCAGGTCACTTCCTAGAACATGTGCTTGCTCTGTTGTCTGACCAAGCCAGGCTTGCTTCTAGGGCACTGTAATTGCTCAAAATTTTAGGTATTGTGAACTGGGCCCAACACACATTCCTGATTTAATGTAAGGCACACATACAAACTATTCTGACTTCCAAAATGACAGCCTTATAGACTACAATAAAGCAAAAATATGACAAGAAAAGACAGTTCTACAAGCTAGAAAAACATTACATTGAGCTGTCATCCATAAAATGCAGTTATATGACAAATTTTTCAAATGTAATATCATTAAGTGAAGGTGTTAACTTATATCTGTATATTGAATACCACCAACATGTCTTTGCTTTAGTCTTCGAAGAGTTCCAATAAAGCCAAATCCATATTAGAAATATGTATTTCATAAAGTAAGTCCTGAATGTCATCAGGACCCAGACCCCATCCACTCAACAATGCAATACTCTTCAAACTTGGACATGTAACCATAAGCACTTCAACTGTAATTCTAGACAGATTCCTAGCACTTGGAAACCATAATTTACGCAACTGTGGGAGAGCCGTCTTTCCTAGAATGTCTGCGAAATCACTGTCAGTTAAGTCAACATGCTCTCCAATACAGAATTCTTCAATCTGTGGTGAACTTGACAACAAGTATCTAACACATGATGTGGTTATTACCGAGTGAAGCACTTCTAGTTGTGTTAAATTGGGAAAAATCTCTTGTTGAAAATGTGTCAGAAATTCTATTTTGTAACATGTGAGTTTCTTAAGTTGTGGGCAGTGACTGGCTACTGAACTCATATCCACCACACCTCTTCCCACCAAAAGTTCTAATGTTTCAAGTGAAGCCCCACAATTTGTCAACATTAAGTCTACTTCTGTGCAGTCAAATCTATTGAGTTTCACATGTTTCAGCTTAGAGATTAAATGAAGTCTTCCGACAACACCATATATTGGTCGATCCAAGTATATAGATTCCAACTTTGGACACAACTTCCCTATGACATACAGTGTATCCAATTCCGTTTCTGTGTCATGTAAATATTGTAATTTAGTCTCTCGTAGTCTTTCACCTTCTTCAGATATCAGATTCAACAAAGCTTTGCCAACAAATGAATAACCACCTAAAGATCTTAAGTCCGGAAGGTTTTTCAAAAGTGTTGCTACATTGGATGGAGATACATCTTCCTGTCCTGGGCTTCCAATGTTCACAATTTGTAAACGAGAAGGTTGGATTGAAGAAGATGGAGCACAGCATAACATTTCAATGCCTTCTCGTGAAATACCGCATGCTCCCGAAATGTCTAGAACTAGAAGTGACCCATGGTCTTGTCCAAGGGCCCCCAGAATACCATTACTTGCTACATGCGGTATGTACAGTTCTTTCAAATTTGGTAATTTTTCCAATGTATACTGTAATTTCTTAGCTTCATCTCCTTTAACCCAAACACCTCTCAAATCCAAAATCTGCAATTCCCTTCCATGATCACCAATTATGTCTAATATTCTCATATAATAATATTTAGGGAAAGCTCCTATGATGAGTGACTTGATGTGTGTATGAAACATCAGTTTTAGGATACAAAATCTGATAGCAACATCTAGTTCTTCAGTGCTCAGAAATGATTGCAGAAGTTCTTGAGATATGTTGTGTGGTAGAGAAGTTACATAGTTGGCAACTGACTGCAGTTCTTCTTCATACACTTCATATGTGTCCCATTCCTCTAAATTACCTTCAGCATGAATCAATGAGATAGCAGTAGCAATTCTATTGATTACCACATAAAGAGTGGACACGTACAGAGATTGCACTGGGTGTCTCGGAGACATTTAAATGTATATTTTCACAGCAATGTAAATACTGACAATTCAAAATTTTGATTGATGAAAACACTACCAAACATATAACTGACTGGAATATTCTTAAGTATACAGTGTATTCTTTCAAATGTGCATCATGAAGCAACTTTATCCAACACATGAAAACATTTTGTAAGTAAATGCATTTACAGAGCTTTAGTGAATATTTAGTGATTTCACATTTTGACTTGGGAACTGCAGAAACAATCTGAAACAGAAAATACAAGACTAAAATGCCGTAATTCATTTTATAGCATTCGAGGTATATAAATGGTGTTTCAGAAGGAACTGGCCCAACTTCTGGAGAGCGTTCTTTAGATTAATTTACATCGATATAACCAAACGTGGACTTGCGGTTTCACATACTATACCTGTTTAATGTGGTGTGTTACGCTGTGCAGGACTGTCCTTGAGCTTGTAGCCAGGCCAAGCCATATGGAGTTGAGTGTGCTGTGTAAAGTTCTTGGAGCCATATGGGCAGTTTTTGTTAAACTAATGCAACTTTTTCTTACACAGTGTCTTTATGTCATTCAGATGTTAGATGGTAAGTGCAGGTATTAACATTCCAGGAACTACAAATTTCTCCTCGTATGTATTTGGTACCTTTGCTCTTCTTGGATGTTACACCTCATCAATTGGTAGTTACTTACATTTTGGGACAACCTATCGATTCCATCTTCAGTGTTGACAATGGAACCAAGAGGTGGACGCGAAACGTCGTAACTAGCTACCAATCTATACTGCATAACATTCCAGAAGAGCAAAGATCTCATTTATGCCATGGCAGAAGCCTGAAATCATGCATGTGTTTGGTAATCAATAAATGAATAACAGTTGGTATACTTGTAAGATTTATCTCGCCAATATCTGCATTAGCGTTCCACTTAGGATATAAGCGTTTTTGGTTATAATGATGTGATTTAATCCAAGGAACATTCTTGTGAGGTATGTCAGATTCTTCCTGAAACAGCATGGCTGATAGAACATGCTCATGAAGTGTCATTCATTCATTGAGCATTCAAATAATCCACTTCTGGTGATTCAACCATAGACTATAGAATTTGTCATGATACATATCATTCCAATTAAAATAAACAGAAATTGTCATAGTCACAGTTTAGCAATAAAATAAAACATTACAAACTTGAAAGACAACAATTTGTAAATGTCTACAATAAGATTCTCACATAAATTTCAAACATTAGTGGAATACAATACATAAAATTTCTGTCCCTATTACAATTTCAGTATTCAGCTAAAGTATAAAATGAATGTAACTGTACGAATTCCTTAAGGGCTTTTTTGAACTGATTAAAATTGCTTGACAACAGCTTTATTTGAATAGAAAGATTATTATATATCTTGATGCCTGCATCAAAGTGAACCCCTTTGATAGATAATTTTGTGGCTGAAATAAGTTCTTGTTATTTCTAGTTTTAATGTCATAATTTAGAATTTTCCATGAAGTCCTTTCTATTAGTGACAATGAACACAGTTATAGAATATATGTATTGAGACATTTATGATAAGCTGGTATTAAACTATTCATGAATTTTTTTAAAAAAATAATATCATTCTGAAATATATTGCGATTAGGGTTATTGACAATTACACTTGTATCATCAGCAAGTAATGTTATTTCATAACTTCCATTCAAGTTTATTTTGAGTAGTATTTTAGGCAAATCATGAATATAAATTAGAAACAAGGGTCCTAGGATCGATCCCTGAGGGACACAATAATTTACTTTCCCCCAGTTACAGAAAGTGTTTTCATTCAAAGAATCATTACTTACACTCATTCTTTGATATCTGTTTTCATTTTATGATTTGATTAAGCTATATACTCTGTAATTCCATAAAATTAGTTGGACCAAGTAGTCGCAGAATTACCGTGTGTATGTGTATACTTCGCACAACATTGCATAAGACTGCGCAGTTTCTATAACATTTTATTTATACAACGTTCACCGTAATAGCGGTGTAGTATTTATCATACATATTTGTAAATTACGGGTAAATTGTGTGTGGTGCAATTAGGTACGTACCCAAGTTCAACATTCTATCGAATATAAGTAATTTAGTTTTAGAATATAACGAAGAACAGAACAATTTGTTACAGACACAACTAACACTAACTTGTAGAAATGCCAAAACTGACATAATTATTTTTAGCTTGCAAGATTTGTGCCAATTGGAATAGCTCAACAAAACCTACAGTCTTGACATTTTCGTATGTCGCAATATTACGCTTAATTATTATCTATTTGTTATGAAATAGAAGTACATGCAATAGCACATACTAAATACAAGAGTAAGCGGAAAAAAAAATTCTCGACTTCGAAGAAACATGTATTTTGAAACTGCGTATGCCCTAGAAAGACATTTAAAAAGGGAATTTTAATTCCGTTGATGGAAAGTACGTACATCGACGGATGTTGGTATCAAGATACAAACCGTTAATCTGTGATCGTGTCAGTAGATAAAAGGACTTTGCCCTGTGCGCAAAGCAAGACAAAAGGAAGATAGAGGATATTATGTTCTTTAGTGGAAAGTTGGTGTTTATATGTACGTACTTCTTTTTAGAAACATGTATTACTGCTTACAAGCCAGTTGTAATTATACATGGAGTCTTGGCAGGAAACCAAACGATGCTTCCCATGGCCGAACGTATCCAGCAGGTGAGTTTTGTATTCTCGAATGAAGGAACAATGCAAGAGGAAGGACGACAAGATTAAAACAGTTTAATTTACAGATAAATAAATATTCGACGCCTTTCATTCAGCATTTTCTGTCGACAGGCCCATCCAGGCACAAAGGTTTATGTGACTGATAAATTTGGAGGTTGGTCAAGTATTGCACCAATGTGGCACCAAATTCAAGAAATGGGCGAAGATTTAATGAAGATATCGGCCGCACACCCGGAAGGCATTAATTTAATTGGTACTTAATTTAATACAGAATATACAATGCACATAAATATTCTGCATATGCTAGGAGCATTTGTTACCTTTAGGATTAGAAGAAAATTCATTCTTTGAATATGGAAGGAACATCTTTACTCTCTGGTGATGTTCAATTTATAGGCGTTAGACCTACAGTTCTAAGTCGATGTACCTCCCAAATTGCCATTCATTTCAGGATTTAATCATAACTGAAAAATGTGGTTGTTTACTGCCCTGAGATTAATTGCTTTTGTGCACTGGCAAGTAATAATTCACAGTAGTTATATGTGAGAATAATATTTAGAGAAGCATGGGGTAAAGCTATTTTGAAACTGACTGGGTACTATATTTACATTTTCAGGGTATTCACAAGGAGGTCTGCTTGCACGAGGAATTCTTGAACTGTTTCCTAATCACAATGTGGATACTTTCATATCACTGAGTTCTCCACAAGCTGGGCAATATGGCAGTATGTATGACAGTAGATTTAGCATTACTTGTCCAGACATGGAAGTACTGCATTATGTTACTTAAAGAGGATGAAGGATTAGTATCTTAAATTTTCTTTCATCACAGCGAAATTCCTGCACCTGTTTTTTCCTGGGCTTGTGTGTCGCACTGCGTATGAATTATTTTATTCTGATATTGGACAACATACATCTGTTGGCAACTACTGGAATGATCCACATCACCAATATCTCTATCAAAACTACAGTAGATTTCTACCATACATTAACAATGAAATTGAATCATCACAGAGCAACAGTTACAAAGATGGGATCACTCGGTTAAATAAACTCATTTTGATTGGCGGACCTGATGATGGTGTGATCACACCATGGCAGTCGAGGTGAGTACCGCGTAACAGAGGTGGCTGATGCATCTTGTTTAATCTGCTGTGTCAAATTCATTCTGATTTTTCGTAGAGAATATACATACAAACGCAATAGAAACTACATCCAGTGACATTGTTTCTTTAGAATGGTAATAAAATCCAAGTCACAATGAATAATACATTTTTAATTCAGTTGTATTTTGGACTTTGTTTTGATAATATTAAAGTTGTAGGTTTTGAGACACAGAACAATATTTCAACTATTTTGTCATTTATGATCAAGAGTAATTGTACTTTTGAATGCAGCCAAGGGCCACATAAAGTTTGTAAACCTAACTTTCACTTTTATAGGTAAAGGCTTACATAGCTTTGTATTTAAATTGTTCACAACTAGTTATTGTCAGATCCACGGTGAATAAAGTTAAGGGCAGCATGTTTCATATATTATGTTTCATTTTTATTTCAGTCATTTTGGTTATTTCAATGAGCAAGAAGAAGTCATGGAAATGCGGAATCGTAAAGCTTATGTCTTAGATAAATTTGGTTTAAAGACACTGGATAAGAAAAAGGCACTCACATTGATTGAACAGAATGGTGTTGCTCACAAGGACTGGCATACCGACAAAACTGTCTTAGATAAGTACATTCTACCATTCCTCAAATAGTGGACTATGAAGTTTGTGTGAGGTGCCATCTTTCCATGGGATGCATCATGTTCTACGGCTGATATTTCAACAGTTTTAAGTGATCTTAATATCCAATTTTTGTATTTTCATTAAGTATAGTGAAAATCCAAAAATTTATCAGGAATTACTCAATTACCAGAGAATCTAGGAGGTTCCAAAGAGAGATATTGCTCCAAGAAATTAGTTGTTAAATATAATATTCTTTGATGTCCAACTTAATATGGGTTGCCCTTGTAGAATCTGTAATATCTGTTGTATAACCACATGTTAAAGCAGGTGTTAGAAATGAACTCCTTCAAATCTCAAACATGCTTGACAACCTGTTGAAGATATTATTGTGTACTGTTTGAAAGTTTTGTCTAGAAATTGCTGGTACTGTGCACTTGATGATTGTTTTAACCTTTATCCTACTGCAGTGGGTATTTAAATTTTAGTGCCTGATTTATGAAAAACGTGTATATTATTTGAATAGAAAAAGATGAAATTATGAAGTACATGGCACTTTGTGGAAAATAAAACAGAGTATGCAGCATATCTTAAAAATGCAGTAAATTTGCTTGTTGCTTAAGTATGTAAAATGAGTATGTGGGAATGTTGATCTGCATGTGTTTGTATATGCAAATTCTGGTGGTTTGGATTGGGCGATTTAACCATCTTGCTGTAAGAACACACAGTCCCTGTTCTCATCACTTGCATTTTCAAGAAATTGTGCATTTGCCCATTGTACCTGCATTTATTGGGGGGCCCGTGGTGGCACAGTGGTTAAGGTGCTGTGCTACAAATTGGAAGGTTGCTGGTTCGATCCCAGCTGGTGTCAGTGGATTTTTCATGGACATAAAATTCTTCGATCGCACTATGGCCCTGGGGTCGACTCAGCCTCTAACAGAAATGAGTACCAGGAGCATTTCCTGGGGGTAAAGGCGGCCGGTGCGCAAGGCTGACAACTTACCACCATCCTGTGCCGTTGTCACAAAATCTAGGAACCTTAACTTTCTGGAACCCTCCGGGCCTGTCCAGGCCTGTAATGGGATTGCTTTATCTTTTTTTAACTGTATTTATTGTGTCTGAAAGAAGATGTGACATGAAGGACTTGGTACTACCAAAATTAAGATTAACTTACATTAAGTTACTTAATGTGTTGACAATTGTGAGCAAATGGTATAGTTGAGTCCACTATAGACCATTAACTAAGTAACAGGTGGTTTTTTTTAATATAAAATAATACCACTTTGAGACAAATATAAAAATAGAATTTATGAAGCGAACTTTGCTAAAAAACTTTTAGTAAACTGGACACAAAACATTCTGTATCATTTAGATGGAAGTTGGCTTAAGTGTCACAACTTCTTGCTGTTCCCCTGCATCAATAATCTCTTATTTCATGGTGCACTTATGTGCCAAGATACATTTCTTCAGTTATGGAATGTCAGATTTAGTGAATCAACATCAGGTAAAAGTTCATTCCCAGAACTCTCAAGAGTATGTACAGTGTGTAAGTGGACTGGTGTTGCACAGTATGTTTTGAGTATATTGTAACTAACATTACGCCGAGTTCTGTGATGAATACATGCTTGAGTTTGCCTTGATTGTGTAGTCACACATTTGCAGAATTCAGGTCCTGTAACTCACATTTAATAAATCATGACATTTCCAGCATGTATATCTTTACCATTACTCCTATCAGCTAAGATTTGACTGATTGATTGATTTGCATTGGGTTCAAGCCCTTATGGACCCATTGCACCTAGGCCTTATAGACAGGCTCTTTGTGCCCCATAATCTGATATCAGCTCAGGGGAGCCCTGTACCTTTACCAAAGTTCCAGATGGCCCCCAGACTTAAAATCTTAATGTCCTCTGGGTCCAAGAAAGGAACCCATATTAACTATCCTTTTCTCTCAAAAAGTCCCAGCAAGCGAAACCCCTCCAGGTTCCCCAACAGGGCCCCTATGGAGTGAGATACTCCACTTACAGGGCATTTTTACGTATCCCTTGATATATCCCATTATCTCAAAGACCCTAAGGATAGAGCATCCCTCCACATTCCCCAAAAGCAGGTCCCCTACGGAAACAGATGCCCATTCGAGAGCCTTACTTAACATATTTTACGGGGCCCCAGTAAAGGAGCCCTCCCTCCAGGTCCCCATCATGGAGTCCCCTCGGAGAGAGATGCCCTGTTCCTAGTGCGCTCCTTCATTCATCATTCAAAGTCCCTAGTATATGAGCCCCTCCTCCTGATTCCATGTTCCCCTCAGTTGTGAAGGGACCCCTGTGGAGAGAGATGCCTGTATCCAGAGCCTTTCTTAACATATCTTCCAGGGTCCCCAGTAAAGGAGCCTCCCTTTGAGGCCCTCTCCACTGAGCCTCTTCAGAGCTAGACGCTCCATTCCTAGAGCCCCCTTCATCCATCTCTCAAAGTCCCTGGTAGATGAGCCCCCTTCCAGGTTACCCAGTGGGGCCCCTACAGAAAGAGATGCCCATCTCCAGAGCTCCCATAGAGAGAGATTCCCCACCTCCAGGGCCCCTTTCATCCATCTCTCAAAGTCCCTGTTAGATGAGCCCCCTTCCAGCATCCCCAGTTGGGGCCCGTATGGAAAGAGATGCCCATCTCCAGAACCTTTTTACCTATCCTCCAGGGTCCCCACCAAGGGAGTCCTCCCTCCAGACCCCTTTTCAGCCATCTCTCTAAGTCCCTGGTAGACGATCCCACTCCAGGTTGCCCAACTGAGCCCCCATGAAGAGAGATGCCCATCCCCAGAGCCTTCCTTTCATAACCCAGGGTCCCCAGTAAAGGAGTCCTCCCTCGAGGCCCTCCGCAGTGAGCCTGTTCAGAGAGGGACACCCCATTCAGCTAAGATTTAGTTAGTGTCGTCTTTAGTTTCACTGTACAGGTTACGCAAAAAGACAGCAGTCATTAGTGCAGTACACCACCATAGGTACACATCAGTTGATTATCACAATGTACAGTTGCATATAGGAGTTTCCATAATGCGATGTGGGCACCTGTTAATTGCACTGAAACAGTGAATGTGGAATTGATGGAACACTGTTTAAATACTGGCCATGGCCCCCAGAACAATTGGTGTGTGACTAGGATGCTTATAACATGCCTCTAAAGAAGCCCCTATATATATGGGTGTAATGAAGTCTCTGAGGTGCCCCTTCATATACAAATATAATAGATACTTAAGAGATGCAGCACTCCAGATCACAACAAATGAGCCTGTAACTCTCCTGATCCAAGTGGCTAATTTGTGTACTATCAGATTTAACATCCAAAAACTCTTTTTTCTGCCCACAGGAGGCATTATCGTGTTGTTTGTGAATCTCAGAACAGCAATTATTTCCCTGTTCAGCATTAACTGCTTGGTTTTTATAACCGAGATGGATCGTGTTTACTGTGTGGTGCGATATGAATCATGTGAGTTTAAGAGTCATGTTTCAAAGGCTGTGCTGTGACTCAGACAGTTAGAGGTCTGCTCCTGATCCCAGGTGAGATTTGAGCTGGACAGGATGGCAATGGTACAGATTTTCTCCTAGTACACCAGTTTTGTGCTGTCTGAATGTGCAATGGGGTTGCAGATTGGGGAAGGTAGAATAGCAATTGGCTTTGTTACCGATTGCTTTGCAGTTTTATTAGACACACATTATTAGTGCCATATGAGGGCATGGGGGCCGCGTCATCTGCTCAGGCATGTTAAAACTGTGAATGAAACAGAGGTTGCAGCACCATTTGATTACGTAATGTCTGCACTACATATCCATTTTCGTTGAGAGTTCATTTATAATGGCACACGTTTAGCATATGCTGTGATTTTATATGCTCTAAAGAATTGCTCAGCTGTGTCTTGAATTCCATAAAAACCTCGTTTTAGCATTTGCAGTTCATGATTTGCGTTAAGAAATGTTTGATCAGCATGCAAATTCAGTCCGCACAAAGTACATGCAGTGCAGTCACTTTACCAGCTAGCATTAAGTCTGATTTTGCACGTATGACCTCATCTGAATCGCGCTGGATGAATTATTCGTGACATTGGGCACAGTTGAAGATATTACCAGGGTACATGCTTTGGCAATAGACTTTGATCCGTGGCTGCAATGGTCTCGCATGTCCATTTTGCAGACCACAGTGCTGTTGACATAAGTTTGTATGGTGATGCATATCTATACTTACTTACTCCATGGTGCATAGTCCTTCTTGAGAAGCTAACTGGTTTGCAGCTAGTCAAGAAATTCCCCGCATTTCATGGAACCCGAAGGTTCGTTACCACACTCTCAAGCGTCCGCCATCTGTCCCTATCCTGGGCCAGCCCAATCCAGTCCATATACCCACATCCCACCTCCTGGAGATCCATCCTAATATTATCCACCCATCTATGCCTAGGTCTCCCCAGTGGTCTCTTTCCCTC
>Ga0136643_10007218_pt1 | contig 16039 bp, 10 predicted proteins | sample TergutLab28metaG_FD_96883 | JGI IMG/M metagenome (GOLD analysis project Ga0136643, IMG submission 96883) | Labiotermes labralis P1 segment gut microbial communities from Petit-Saut dam, French Guiana - Lab288 P1 (version 3) (version 3) | ecosystem: Host-associated > Arthropoda: Insects >... | reverse complement strand
TTGAGTTTATTTGTAAGTTGCTAGTAGATGTTGGTTTTTGATGTTCAGGTGACCATGCATCGTGATAGATTCTTGTAATAAAACCAACTAGATGCACTAATTTCTCATATTTATTTTTGGAATAAAACTACATGTTTTGGACAGTTCCTCTGTCCATCATCAGGAGTTTTTCACTGTACACACAGCAATGGTATATGTAAAATAGGTTTGCTGACAGCTTGCGAGCAGGATCAAGATGGAACTCATTCCGTCCTGATCCTGCTCGCAAGCTGTATGACATATACCACTGCTGTGTGTACAGTGAAAAACTCCTGATGATGGACAGAAGACTTGTCCAAAACATGTAGAGTTTTATTCCAAAAATAAATTTGAGAAATTAGTGCATCTAGTTGGTTTTATTATAAGAATAGATGTTGGATGTATATTGCTCATGAAACGGTGATTTGTTGTAACCCATTGATACACAGTTTAACAGCAGACAGGAAAACCTGACTGATCCTCAATAGGCCAACACGTTTGCATGTTACGTATTTGTTAAATACAAGGACAAGCAATTTTTTTGTGGACGCAACATTTTGACAGCAGGTGTGTTTGTAACCAGACTGTCTAGTAATGTTGGAATTTCAGTTTGATGAATTGCGTGGATTGTGATAAATTGCTATTTCATGAGCGAAATACATCTAGATTTTCACTGATTCAAATCAGGTAATTAATGCCTGATCTTGAAATATTTATTTTTAAGCAAACTTTGGCCCCATTAACCCTTTCGCATTCTTAATTAAGTGAACAGGGCGCTCGAAAAAGATAATTATTAGAACGGCTACCATTCCTCTGCATGCCGTTGGTAATGACCTAAGCTGACCTGTTGTTTTAAACCCCATTGCATACAAAAGGGTTAACTTTCTGTCCTCTCTCACTCTCTCTCTGAAGTTAAGTTGTGGGACAGCGGAAGATATATTGCCTGTTATTTTGCAGTTGATTTGGTGATGATAGAAACGGCACAAGTTTGAACCCACAACACAAAGATGATTGAATGTCCATGATTGTTGATATTTTCTGGCTTGGATGATTAAGCATATATTGTAAATTGTTTGCAGCAATCTGCAGAGAACAGTGGCTCCAGCACGAGCAGTAGTGGTAGCGGCAGTAACTATGGAACCATCGGACGTGGCGGAATGGCCAGCATGTCAAGTATGATGGATGAAATGGCTAAGACCCTGGCAAGGCGTAGAAAGGCGGCAGAGAAGAAGGAGCATCCTGATCCAGAACAGGTATAACAGCACTGAGAAGCAAATTTATTTCTTGGGAAACTTTATAATATGGACTTGATTTATGCTCTTGTCTTTGGGCCTTTGTTAGTCCAATCTGCAGGAGCTGGGAATATAATGGTGTAAACAGTTTGTGTTCTTTCTTTTATGTTTTAGATGTGTTACTTGTAATTCAGTGGAAAACAATGTTCAGAATGGAATTATTTCATAAATCAGAGAAGAATGAAGTGTTTTTTCAAGTTACGATTTTGTTTTTAAAGTGTCAATTTGAAATTTTAGATGTTCATTCAATTTTATGTTTTTGGTTCTGTGCATCACCAATCTATATTAATAATTGTCCAACGAGATGCAACACAAAGCAGTCTATTTATTATTCTGCAAGGTCACTCTACATGTTTTGGGTGTCAACCACACCCATCATCAGGAGTACACAGAACTGTAACTACAGCCTCCAGTACTGTGGAGCTACCTCCCTCCAACATGGCCAACTTAGTTGGCCATGTTGGAGGGAGGTAGCTGCACAAAAAATATGACCAGTACCGTAGGCTGTAGTTACAGTTCTGTGTACTCCCGATGATGGGTGTGGTTGACACCCAAAACATATATGGTGACCTTGCAGAATAATGAATAGACTGTTTTGTGTTGCGTCTCAAACGGTTATTAATATTAATATGTTCACTCAAATTTCTGGTGTGGATAGCACTCCCATTTTGTACAATTACAAATTGGCATTCTGCAGTTTATTTACTCATGATTATATGTCCTAACAGTGGGTAGGGAAGGAGCATGAAGGATGTGAGACAGAGAAATGAATGTTATGTATTTCCTAAATTTCCCATAATAATTTTAGCCAGTATAAATGGAGTGATTGTACTGTACAGGGAAGGAAGTGGGGGGGGGGGGAACCTTTAGGAAATTCCTTAGCCCATCTTAGATTGTAAAGTTGTCAGTTTGATGTGAGACCCCTGTGATAGATGATGAATCATGGATTTTCAGGAGGGAGATACAGGACAGGACAAAAAGGCCTGGGGAGATAAAGCTAGCACAAATGGTGGCAAGTTTGGTGGCAGTGGTGCAAGTGGTGGAGGAGGAAATGGGTCTGGTTCGGAGTCTCCTAAGCCATCACGGAAGAGATTTGGCTCGGCTAGTGAAGAGCAGCTGCCAAAACTGAATGGTCTGCCAGATGGTGCAACATGTGTGCCAGACTTGGACTCACTGAAGCAAGAGATTTTGAAGGAGATTAGAAAGGAAATGACAAAGTTGAAGCAGGACATCATTGATGGTAAGTAGCGGGAAAATAATGACACCAGCTTTAGAGTGGTATGTATGGTTTGACAACGTGACATGTGAAACATACTGTATTGATCCTAGTAATTAACCAACTTGATGCACAAAATCTTGTTTTATAATAAGTTTTTTAAACCCCTCTACATGTTTCGAGCACTATGTGCTCATCATCAGGAGGTCAAGATTTTATATACAGGTTGAGAGAAGACTCTCCTCTCAACCTGTGCATTGGATGGCCACCTATAGGTGTGATGATACCAGATGCTGTATATACAAATTTGACCTCCTGATGATGAGCACATAGTGCTCGAAACATGTAGAGGGGTTTAAAAAACTTACTATAAAACAAGATTTTGTGCATCATGTTCGTTAATTACTAGGATTATACTGAGATGCACGGTCAGCAAAACATCAAAATACTGTATTGATATTTTGGATTCTTAAGTGCCTGAAGTTTTTTATGAATTTACATTGATGGTTATCATGTGTTTAATTGTGGTTGAATACTGTTGTATCGTCATGAACATGCTTGTGCAAAACATGTGTGTTTGTGATGCACTGTACACTTTCTGTGCCTGTTTGGTTTGGAAGTTGGCTACCTCATGGCTCTATTTTTAACCATTTCCTGCTCCAGTCTTCTGGTAATTTAAATACAGTTATTTAAGTTAGGAATGAGTCAGTTTGATGATTTTCAGTGCCCATAGGGTATAGTTTGATGCTCTGAACTTTCTTGCTTTGTTTGATAATTTTACACTTTGAACATTTTAAATTGGTAAGTATGGGTTCTGAACTGGTTTGAGGGCACAGTGAGGGGGCATACAGTGAGCAGCTTTCCTTACTTCATGGTACTTAGTGTAGTCTGTGTTAGGTGTATCTGTGGACAGGATAACTCAGTATAGTGCCCTGGTCGGGGGTATGCAGCCAGGGTATCATGGTTTGATTCCCTGCTGGGGTAGAGATGTTTTGATTTTCTGTGCAGTGTTCAGACTGCCTGTGCAACCGTCCCAGCCTTCCGTCCATTAGGTACAAGCGTTTTTTCTCCACTGGTAGAGTGACCATGACACAAAACCTAACATTCACCACCATCTCATGCTGATCTTAAGAACATGTACAGCATTATTTCCACTCCACTGTACATCTGTGTGGCATGGTGCTGTATCAAGCACAAACGCAACTTTCCCTTTGTCTTGTTGTAGAAATACAAAGAATTCAAACGAGGTTGACACCCCCATGTCGTGTACTGGAACATAAAATGAATACTAAGCTGTCATATACTTAACACCATGAGAATGGCATATCTCATATCGGATGTGAAGTGTTTATTAATCCATGATAGCTCAGGTAATATGTGTAAGAATGAGTGGCTATAGGCAGTATGACTTGGGTTCAATTCCCAACAGGAATTTCTCCCGATTTCAAACTTTTGCCATGTTCTGAATGTTGTATGCTTTCTTCTGGGTAAATTCCCCGCATCTGAATTTTATATGCCGACATTTCGGAACACTCTGTCTGTTCCATCTTCATAGTCATGTAGGTATACCTACAGGTACATGCCTATGAAGACGGAACAGAGTGTTCCAAAACGTCGGCATATAAAATTCGGACCCCCGGGGAATTACCCAGAAGGTTTACCTACATGCCTATGAAGATGGAACAGACAGAGTGTTCCGAAACGTCGGCATGTAAAATTCAGACGCCGGGGAATTGCCCAGAAGAAAGCATGCTACAGGAATTTTTCCATTTTTGATCGCATCATGAATGGCTCTGGGCTACTTCTATCTCTGCTACAGTTGCTTGCAGGGTTACTTTACCTATGGGGAAAGGTATTGATTAAGTGCCAGCTTGTCCCTTCTGTGTGGTGGTAAGGTTCGCAATGCGTGGAGAATGAATGACTTCTGTAAGCCTTTCAAACAGGGTACTTGGACAGATCATATCATATAGATTAATTGACAGGCCCTTTGCTTGAGAGTAATATGATGTTCTTCACAGCTGTCAGGATGGAGTTGGCCAGAAGATAATCTTCAACATGCTGAGTTCCTATGATGGAAATGTTCATTCTCAGTCACTTAACATGGATTTAATGGAAGGACTGCTTCAGCTGTTCACTACTGCAGGAGGAACCAGCATTCCCATTGCATGCTACAGTTTGGTTTCTGTTGTATTACTGTAACTTTTTTGGTTATGTCTAGCTCTTGTTAAAGAGTGTGTAAACAGCAAATCTTAATTTAGTGTTCATGTTAGCAGAATGAACATATAGAGCACAACTTATAAATTAGATAAACAGTCTGGGAAGCCAGTACAATGTGTTTATTTTATGATTAGGACTAACGTTGTTGTATATCCATTGTGTAATCATGGAAGTTTTGTCAGAAATGAGTGAAATTTGTGGTCTGTCCACAAGGCGTGATGGCGATAGTTATGACGCTACTGCTTTTGTTTACACACTGCAGATTACAGGCACTCCCAAACTTATGCAGTAGGTAGTGTCGCGGAGGGTCCACGCGAGTCGCATTTTGCACAAGTTTGAGTTGGGTATGCATATGGTTGAGTGTGTATGTTATATGCAGAATGGAGTTCAGTTGAAATCCAAACTCCAATGCACTGGAACCTGTTGGCTGCTGCGTGGCTGCCCAGCTGCCTGTGTTGTCACCCAGCAGTATTCTTCTGCCACCTTTGTATCATTGCACTTTCATTCCCAAAAGGAAAAGTCCGGTGCACATTTCTAAAAATGTTATTATTTTTTTTCTTTTTCCTCCTCTCTTTTTAAAAGTTGTGTGAATATGATGTTGTAAAACTTTAACTTGCATAAGTCAAAGAGTGTCTGTAATGTGTGATGAGGCATGACACTTTCCGTTGCGAATGCTGGGTTCTGTTTCTTATGTGGTGCAGAAATCATTTCACTGAATAGAAATGTGTGTGTGTTACTGATGGGCATTAATATGTGGTGTGTCTGGCATCGATTGTCTAGAGGTTTGTAACTGTCGTTGCTTCGTGATACGAGTATTACGCTGGACATTTTCCATTGTCTGATGTATAATTAGACACAAGCATTTCATAATTGATCCACTCCCATCTTCAGGTGGTCTGTTGTCATTATATGGGTAGATATAAAACTTCATTTTTAGTATTAGTTGTGAGGGTTGGAATCAAACCCGTGATGTTCTGAACACTGGACTGATGTTCTAACTGCCATAGAAAGTAAGAACGTACCTGTAGATTAATGATAACCAGTTACCTGAAGACAGAAGTGGAGCCATCTGTCAGTGTGTCGCATATTGCAGGTACAGTTCTGTCCTGTATAATGTCAGTATAATGCAGATGGTATTGTTTCCTGTTGCTGGGCTTCGGTTTCAAATGTAAGACTAGTTGTGAATAATCTGTGCAGATATGTTATGGAACTGCAGGTTGAGTATAGTAAATGCACAAATACTTACTTTGCACAAATGTTACTGTTATGATTTATTGGGGCTGTCCATTATCCGTAATGGCAGGCGTGTGATTCTGTTCCTTCGTGGACATGTTCAGCGAAAACTGAACAGTTGTAAGAGTTACGTTATTTAATTTACAGTGAAGTGGGGGGGAAAAAAAATAGTATTTAAAATCAGTTGCAAAACATACTTTTTAATTTTTTCTGTTGCATGGATGGTTTTTAATATAATTTTAGAATATATGTAAATATTAAATCTTTTTACTCTATTTATTGCTGTGAACTAAATGCACATTTTTATTATATTTATTTCGTTGTGCACAAAGTCTAGATGTGAATTTCTGTTGAAATGACTAAAAGTTGGTAAAATTTTGGCCAACGGAGGGACTTCCCTGTTCATTTTTTTCTACAGGCATGGTTTTGTACATAGAGATGCTTGTTTGGAGGGCTTCAGCATGTTATCATTATCATTTACATGATCATCATTATTGTCATCATCATCATCATTGTACTCATAATTGTGATTATACTTGTAACTGCAAGACAATGAATTAGACACTAGCAGTAGGAAAACATTTGTCTTGATTGTAGTACTTTTCACCCAAACGTTGTATGGGTGGGGGATGCCATCTGTGTCATGTACACTGTTATTGTGATATAATTTGTAGTTGAATTAATTTAATTCACTTTGTTATCATATTTATGTCAAGTGGTTGACATCTCTCCTGTAATTATTGAAGTAAGACCCACCTGAAACCAAAACACATTGCCCCCCCCCCCCTCCCCTAGCCATTATCTCCCCAAAACATGTATGCTAATGTGAATAATTGCCCAGTTTCCATCTTTGAATTTTCTTAACCAGTGTTAATTTTAAGATCAACTAGGCCTATTCTTTCAGTCTCGAAGATTCTTGCCTGCCTGGGGCAAGTAGTCTTTTTAGATCCATTAAGGTGTATTCTTTCAAAGACTGCCACATTTTTGAATGTAAAATGCAAAAGTATATTTTAGAATATGATAAAAGATGGAAATTATCGTTATATGACACATTCTTACGGACTTGTTCATTCCTTAATACTTGTAGCTGAACATGAATTGGGCAAATTACAGTATTCATTTCTATTTATTTGACTCTTGTATTTGTATTTTACTGGCCTTGAAATCTGCTCAAGATTATGTAATTGGGATGCTGCCTCGTGAATAATTTGGGCTTCATATCATAATGTGTGTATGATATAGACGATGTATGTATTGTAAACCCATAGGGATTATCAAGTTTAAGGAAAGGAAATTTTAATGTAAAATGATAATGTTTAACCTTTACATAGGCATGATAAAAGAAGGTTTCCATAAGTGACGTGATCTCACAGTCCCAAATATATAACATTATATATTGTGTCATTAAAAATATTATGTACAGGAAAAATGGTGATTAGATCCTAAAATCTAGGAAGCCAATCCTCATGTGTAATAAGTAGTGTGTAGTTTTCCAATATTATATTGAAATTGTAAATGTATATTTAATAGTTTTTAATTGAGTATTGTATATGCCATACATTTTGTCTTTTTGCATTGTATTTTGAATAAATTTCTGAAATGCTTTGTTTTCTTTTTAATAACTTTTATTACTGTTTTTTTTTCCATGGGATATCACTTAAAATAATTGAAAATATTTATTTCCCAAATATAATAAACACTTTTTTCCTCCTGATTCATTCCATACAGTTGATGATGCATTGTATTCATGTATGTTCTGTCTTATTAAGGAATTTTATGGAAATCTGCTGTTAGATCTTTTCCATTGTTCATTTTCATCTTTCACCATATGTTTTCTCAAAATCCAGTCTAATATAGTCTATATCTTCCAGACACTTTCTTCACAAATCAGAATTTCTTATGTACAAATTGTTTCACCGTGTACAGCTGTTCAATAAGTAAGGTTCACTAGGTCATATGTGTTATATGAGAAGCCATTAGGGTTGAATGTTCCTCAATTATTCCACTAGTGAAAGCTCCAAAGGAAGACAGGTGCAGATGGTTTAATCGAAGTGACTGATGTTTTGAAATTAGAGGAAAACTTCGACTATAGAAAAGACTGAGATGGCAAATAATGGTGGTGACATTATTCACCTGATGCTGGCAACTTAAGAGCTTCTTCGTACATAGTCAGTAGTCTTCTTCTTAGAATTAAACAAATTCCCTGGTAAATTCATGGTGGATGCTTACGAGGACTGTATGAATATCCTAGAACTTGCTGGTGGCAATCATTTATAGCATATTCATGCACTCACTGGCACAGTACTGTATGATAAGATAATCGTAAGGAATTTCGAACTGTTGTTACAAAGTAGTGAATGTGTGTCTAGATGTTATAAGTTTTTAGCTAGTATTTTAGGTATCATAATTAACTAGCTGAATATCTAGTAACTGACTTTTGTAGCTAAATAATTGCTGGTGATTTTAAAAGAGAGTCCCAAGGATCTGCATGATTTCTGTACTTACTGCCAGCAGTGTTGCTTGAACAAAGGCTGAAATTGGAGTTCAGCCACAAAGGGAGTCTGTCAGAGATGTTCATCACAAAAGGATGGAATCCATAGCTTTTATAATCTGTTTGTGATGACATTTTTCATGAGCTTATGGTACTGATGGAATCAAGTCTGAGTTCAAGGAGCTCTCCTGCATTGGTGCTTGCAGAAACTAGACGGGCAGGGCTTGGTGTGTGTACAGGTGTTGTGTCGTGGGATAGGAGTGGCTCGGTGTCACAGGTCTTGCTGTCAGGCTGTTCCTTGCATAAAGGCAATGGAGGCAGCACCACAGACGAACATACATACAGGAACCAGTTCTGAAAATGAAGAATATGACAGTGCATGATAATGTACAGTAGGGTCTTGTTTTACAAAGGTTCGTTTTATGACGATTCACTTTTACAACCCTTGTCCAATTGGACCGAGCACTCCCGCCTTGTGGTGCATCACTGTTGCAACTCAAGCGTCCTTTCTCTACTTAGTGCGCTTCTGGCTCTTTTCTGGTGCGCATGTGTTTCCTATTTTTCTATTTTACTGCAGTTCTTTTAAGTTGATTATGATTTTTCCACCCATGACGTCCATCAAAAAGACAGAAAAGAAGGAAAAAATCACAAGATTTGATGTTACATTCTTTCTTGATGTCTTCTGAAGCACGGCCTGTGCCTTCTTCAACAAAATAAAAGGTGATTTGATTCATTTTTTCAATTACTTGTGTTATTTTCTATGTACCTAATTCGGTAAATTAAAATTGTGTGTCATAATGTAAAGAAATATTGTGAATTATAAAATTATTTGACTGATTCGTTTGGCCCATGTACCTATCTCAATTTAAACCATTTGAATAGTACTCGTTTTACGATGATTCGATTTACAACCAAGTATTTGAGAACATAACCCTGTCGTACAATGAGACCCTACTGTATTTGCAAAGAGACTGATTAAAAAATATACCATTTGGGAGGCTGTTCAGCTGGTGAAGGCACCAATATTGAATCATGCATGGTGTTTCATTAAGTGGCTGAATGACAGTTCCAGATTTTGTAAACAGTATGTGGCATGTAATAAGTACAACTCATTTTAGCACTGAATGATGTAAAATAAACCACCTTAGATACTGTGTAGGGGACAGCTGAACTATGTATACCAATACTGCAGAGGAAAGCTGCTTATAAATTATCTTTGCAAGACATGCTGCAGTGTATTCTGAGCCTTGGACATGAGACCACTGCATGGACTTGAAAGTTCATGAACCAGTCACTCGGTGACACCATGTGATATTTCAGAAGAACTGATACCTCAAGACTTACTGCCAGAAAATCATTCCATCAGTTAATTAGTGACTGTTAATAACCATTAAGCCTGTTGTGATGTTGTGCATGTAGAATATGAGCTAACGGTCATAATGCAAAATATGCTGAATATTTTGAATTGGTAACCTCTAAAAATTGGACAGTACCTGTGTGAATTTTGTAATCGTGAATGCACTCTTATGTTAAAAAGTATTACTTTCATAAATGTTTTTTGGCTTACAAGAAAAGAGTTGGCAGCAGCAAATAACACTGGAAAGATGAGGGTCGACGGATTCTCGAGCGCCAGTACACCAAGGAACCAAACGACTGCAAACATTGGCAGAAGCATGGCTGCCATGCGAAAAGACTTGCGCAGTACGTCTTCACTTGTGTTGCTGTTTTCTAGAAGGCGGAGCTTCTGGCTGCCATCACATCGTGAGAGAAGTCTGAGGCCCAGCACTGACAACGTAGTATTTGCCTTAAAAAACAATTGCACTTTGAATACTTTACTGTAATCTTGTGTTACATAACATAATGTATTTCTGAGTGCTGTCTTACAACTTGAGCTGCGAAGTGGTAAAACATTCCTGAAGGTACCAATAGGGTTCAGGCAGTAGTAGAAGAAAGAAGTAAGAAAACCTGCTTGAAACATTCACACCTCTGCAGAGGAAGAAATTACAATTAATTTTGAGAAGTACTGATTATGACAAAATGACAAGTCGGTAATGTGAGAAGGGTCAGTTATTCTTACAAATGAAGTGCATGCATTAGTTGAGATTTTCTGATTTAGTTTGTAAAATACTTTCCATATCTTGAACATTACATAACCTGTTACACTGGATTTTGAGTGCTTTGTAAGTGTGATACTTTTCACATTATGAATGGAATATATTGATGTAACTGTTCTTTTTTTGTGTGACATTATCAGTGATAATCTGTGTGGCCTTCCATCTACTGATAAATTAGGCTAAGTGCAGTATTCCACAGATTAAATAATAAGATAACCTGGAAGCACATAGTGTGCTTTGTTGTTGTGATTACTTTAGCTCGGAGAGGATGTGATTTATTTTGATTTGGTATGATTAACAAAACTATGAACAACTTCTTCTTATAAAGTGCTACAACCTATATAAGGTTCTGGCTTGCTCAGTCACTTTCTTCCAACTATCTCTATCCTGTACTACTTTCTTCTAATTGCATACGTTTATGCTCTTTATGTCTTCCAAAACATCATCTTCCAGTTGGTCTTTTAGACATGGGTTTCCATCTCTTAATCTTCTGCACAATATTATCCTCAGCCATGCGTTCAACGTGGCCTAACCAGTTTAATCTTTTTTTTTTAATAAACCCAATTATATTTTGTCCTTTTAGTATATCATTTATTTCTTGATTAGTTTTAATCCTCCAGTAGCCATCATCTGTTCTTGTAGGACCAAATATTTTCCTCACGATCTTTCTTTTGAAAGTCATCAGTTTATTTATCATATTTTCCTTAATTACCCATGCTTTCAGAGGCATAAGTTACCGTTGGGCGAATTAACGTGTTATAAAGTTGTAGTTTGATGTTTCGGGATATTAATTTTGATGAAAATAGTTTTTTGTGAACATGGTATGCCCTATTTCCTGCTGCTATTCTTTCTTTAATTTCTTCCTCACTATGAACAACAGTTTTTGTAATTTATATTTTTCTTCCTAGGGTTGAAGATTGTAGTCTCTTGAGATGTGATGCTGTGTTGTTGGGTGAGTGAGGAACCTACCCACCCAATAATACAGCATTACTTCCCAGAAGGCTTGAATTTTAAGTGGCACTGCTGTGAAAATAAAATCTAGCAAAACCTGGAGTTGGTAATGACAGTCCTGAAGGACTGAAAATTACTGTGTCACTTATCATGCTCTGGATTCATCATCAGTGAGACCCACCAAGATAAGCGAGGCAACTGGGATCATGTAGGATAGCAGCATCCCCCGTGCAACAGACATCCAACAGTAGTGCTCAGTCTCATAGCCATGTGGATTCATTGTGTAGCACACCTGTACACAGACAGCACAAATACAGATGCATGAAACTGAAAATCATTAGCCATACCACATCAGTAGACCCTTTGCCACTGCAGCATGATACATTCCTATGCTGAAACTGAAGGAGCTAGCCTCCAGATATGGATGGTAGCTGCAAATGTATTTACCTTTATTGGTCCAGTGTCGAGTTAAAATCAATAGCACTTCCTGTTGTGACTGTTTCACTGTCAAGTTCAAATCAACAAATTATTTTCCATTTTATTTGGTTTTTCCTAATCTCCTCTTATGTAGTGGCAGCTTGTGAACTTTGAAAATTGGAGATTTTCTTAAAAATTAATTTTTACCAGACTGTTGGAACTCACAAGAATAATTTGGACTCCAAATGGATAAAAACCAGGTATGGGTTGTCAAAAAGGAGTGTTTTCCAGTTTGAAAGTTATTTGGAAGTTCAAATCAAGGAAGATGAGATGGGTCGGTCATGTAACGTGTGTGGGGGAGAAGAATAATGCATGTCGGGTTTTGGTGGAGGAACCTGAAGAGAAGAAGTCACTTAGAAGATCTAGGCACAAATGGGAAGATAGTATTGGTGGTGTCTTTAACGGGATAGGAGGGTATTGACTGGATTCATCTGGCTCAGGAGAGGAATAAATGGCAGGCTGTTGTGAAAGCAGCAGGAAACCTTCAGGTTACATAAAATTCAATAATAATACAGTTCTGGTGGTTGGAGGTTGTATTGTGTGAACGTGAAGTCAGAAATTATTACTGAGCATTGCATCAGAAGGGAGCACATTCCAGCAAAAGCGCAGTATTTTACAGAGATCTTCTTTGGTACTGCATTCTGAAACTTTGATTAATGTTATTACTTGCACAACACTTGTCCTTGGAATATGTAACCAGTAAGCAATAAAACATGACATTTCTCCTACAGCATTCATACAAGATATTGGTTCCAGCTAAAATTCAGTTGCTTACCAATACTAGTGTTGCAGGTAGGAACCAGGCTAGGGTGCAATGAAGCCGCAATCCTGAAGGGCGAGGGCCCTCTGTGAGGCTTCGATATGCCAGAACTGCTACTGAGAACAACCAGCAACAGGCAACTAGGTGTAGATAATGCAGCAGGAGTGCCACACTTTCACACCAGTCCTGTTTTCCTGTAGCCTGGATGCACAGGTGAAGTATTGTTAGCCTGCTGTCATGTGCCAAACTGAGTCCAGCATTCACAAAATTACATTTCACTCAAGTGTTGAAAATGAGTCCAACAATTTTTAAAATTATAAAAGGCCAATAAATTTGAACTGAACACGAAGGAATGCCACATTTCCAGACAAACAGAACTCACAAGGGAGACTGAATCCTTTGTCAGAGTCAGTCTGACATATGGAAAAAGCAATGTTTCATTCTTAACGTAGTATACCCTGACAAAATAAGTTACTTCTTTTTTCTTTTGATCTTTTACTGACCGTGCATCTCAGTATATTTATCTCAGTAATTAACCAACTTGATGCACAAAATGTTTGTTTTACAATAAGTTTATTTCATGCCTCTACATGTTTCGAGTACATGTTCTCGAAACATGTAGAGGCATGAAATAAACTTATTGTGAAACAAAAATTTTGTGCATCAAGTTGGTTAATTACTGAGATAAATAAGTTACTTCTGTGACAATTTAATTATGTCAATAACACAACATATATGAATCAGCAACTTCTAAAAGTTAAAATCCTGGCAACATGTTTCATCTCCAATAAGCCATCTTCTTCTTCTTCTTATAGCGCTATGGCCCTTTCAGTTTGGCCTTGGCTTCCCTTATAATTGATGCCCATTCCTCTCTATTCAATGCTTTCGTTCTCCATCATTTCACACCGAGCTTCCTTAAATCGTCTTCCGCATCGTTTATCCACCTGAGTCTGGGTTGTCCTCTACCACTTCTTCCTTCTAATTTTCCTTCCAAACTCTTCTTTACAGACTCGGTCTCATTCATTCTACTTACATGTCCAAGCCACTCTAATTTTTGAATCTTTATTACAGTCACAATATCTTGCGATTTATATTTGGTTCTCATTTCTTCTTTAGTTTTAATTCTCCACTGTCCATGCTCACAACAAGCCATCATCAGGCCAAAAACAGAACATGGTTCTGGTATGGTACATTCAGTGATTGTGCACACTAGTGATTGTGCACTCTATGAGTGCACAGTCACTGAATGTACCAGAACCATGTTCTGTTTTTGGTCTGATGATGGCCTGTTGTAGCTGAAATATGTTGCCAAGATTTTATCTGTTAGAAGTTGCTGATTAACCCTTTAAACGCCAAATTAATTCTCATCTGCCATTTGCTGGCATTATTAGGAGCTCACCATATTCTCCATGTTAGCAGGATAAGGGTTAATATATGTTGTGTTATTGACATAATAAATTGTCACAATATTGCACACAATGGGATGGCTCCTATTGAAATAAGTTACTTCTGGTGGGATGTCTTGTGCACAAATATAAATGGACTTCAGAACAATATCTTTGGACCAATTCTATAACACCTACATGGCCAAGTTCCATGCAGCATGTAAGGATATGTCCACTGTTTTATTAACATAATGAGTAGAGATCTGAAAATGTTTAATTAAGTAAAAATGCGTGAAATTAAGATGTACAGGGAAGGTCTTGTCCACCTTTCCATACATTTCATCTGTCACATTAATTTATGACTTTTACAGAGTTTTGTAGTGGGGGGAATCTATATTGAAATTTGTCCAGGAATTTTAATTTGGCGTTACAGGGGTCTAATTGAATTTATGCTTGAGATGCGGCTCAAATTGGGCTTGAATTCTAACATACGCTGAACTTTTAGAAGATTTGTAGAAGACATGAATAGCAGTTCATAATGTTGCATTTGTAACAGAACATGATGGGAACTAGGGTTAACTGTTAACTTTTAAATAGCACACTTGTGTCTGCAACACGTGAACATCAAGGCAAATAAAACATAAGAAAAATAGTCTAATATTCATCTAAAAAATGTCCATACTTTTGATTGGATGTATCTTACCCACTGAGCCATCCCTAATTTTATTAATTAGATATCATCAGACCACTGCATCTTTTTCTTCCATTAGCTTTACAATCCTTTGTAGGTTTTAGCTTTCTCAACCAGGTCATTCCAAGCCTTCTTATTCGGCACCAGTTCTTTCAGTTATTCACATTCATCAACTTCATGTTGATACACACATCAAGACCACTATTACCTTGAAGTCTTCTTAATTAATGAGTTAGTTCTATTGCTTGTGACAGTTACCTTCCTCTGATTAAATAAACTTATGTATTATGTAAGCTATATGGACTGGACTTGCATTCCAAGTGATGAGACAAACACATTTATACACTGAGCATGAATACAAGGACCCTGGAACAGCTCCACGTTCATAAGTAATATGACATTTTGCGTTCCTTGTCATGAGACCTGCACAGACCTGAACACCGAGCATGAAGAGCAAGTTGCTGGCAATCAGTGACAGTTCTGTATTGATGAAAATGAATGTCGCAGGATCATGTGGGTGAGAGCGTAGTCTGCGTACAGCTGTTGCCAGAGATAAGAACTGCGCTATCAGGGAGATGGCAGCCCCAACCACCAGTATCTGCAACATGTATTAATACTGAATTGTTACTCTTCCTTTAACATTATTATTATTATTATTATTATTATTATTTCTGGGTAGCTCAGTCGGTATAGCAACTGGCTATGGGCTGGACGGTCCGGGATCGAATCCTGGTGTGGACGAGATTTTCTGCCCGTCCAGACCAGCCCTGGGGCCCACCCAGCCTCCTGTAAAATGGGTACCGGGTCTTTCCCGGGGGTAAAGTGCGGCCGGAGCGTGCTGCTGACCACCCACCTCCTTGTAGTGCCGCGGTCATGGAAAAGTAGAGCTATACCTCTACCCACCCCCTGGGCCACACCGGGCCTGTAATGGGATCACTTTACCTTAACCTTTTAATTATTATTATTTATTTTCATGCATATAGTTACATAATAACATGAGACATGTCAATAAAAACAAGCATTGTATTTTGCCTCACATAATACCTTATAATTTAACAAGAGGTAAAGCAAAGGTAAAGCAGTCCCCTTACAGGCCTGGAGTGGCCCAGAGGGTTCCAGGAAGTTAAGGCTCCCAGATTTCGTGACAACGGCACAGGATGGTGGTAGGTTGTCAGCCTTATGCACCGGCCTCTT
>Ga0136643_10007217_pt1 | contig 16040 bp, 3 predicted proteins | sample TergutLab28metaG_FD_96883 | JGI IMG/M metagenome (GOLD analysis project Ga0136643, IMG submission 96883) | Labiotermes labralis P1 segment gut microbial communities from Petit-Saut dam, French Guiana - Lab288 P1 (version 3) (version 3) | ecosystem: Host-associated > Arthropoda: Insects >... | reverse complement strand
TGAGGGTGTTTAAGAATATGGTGTTGAGGAGAATATTTGGACCTAGGAGGGACGAGGTAACGGGGGAATGGAGGAGACTGCATAACGAGGAGCTAAGTGATGTGTACTCCTCACCCAATTTTGTGCGGGTGATAAAATCAAGAAGAATGAGATGGGCAGGGCATGTGGTGCGTATGGGGGAGGAGAGGGGGGCATATAGGTTCTTGGTGGGGAAACCGCAGAGAAAGAGACCACTGGGGAGACCTAGGTGTAGATGGGTCGATAATATTAGGATGGATCTCCAGGAGGTGGGATGTGGACTGGGTTGGGTTGGCCCAGGATAGAGATAGGTGGCGGACGCTTGTGAGTACGGTAATGAACCTTCGGGTTCCGTGAAATGCGGGAAATTTCTAGGCTAGCTGCAAACCAGTTAGCTTCTCAAGAAGGACTCTGCACCGTGGAGTAAGTAAGTAACACACATATAAAAGTACAAAGATAAAATGAAGTGAAGACAAACATTGCAAGGTGTAAATTTAAGTGTGAATATAATGTTTTTGTAACTGCAGTAGTAATCTGCTTATCAATTTTGCCACAACCGTAGAGAAATCTTAAATGTTTGTTCTACCGTAAAAAGTGAAGTGATCCAGTTACAGGCCTGGTGTGGTCCAGAGGGTACAGCTCTACTCTTACGTGACTGCGGCACTAGAAGGGGGTGAGTGGTCAGCAGCAGGCCCCGGCCGCACCTTACCCCCTGGAAAGACACGGTACCCATTTTAGGGGAGGCTGGGTGGGCCCCAGGGCCAGTCTGGACGGGCTGAAAATCTCGTCCCCACCAGGATTCCATTCCACACCAGCCAGCCTGTAGTCAGTCGCTATACCGACCGAGCTACTTTTGTGTTTTTGAGTTTTTTGGATTGGGTTTTATGAGATTGGATTTTTACTTTTTGTGCTTTTTGAGTATTTTAAATTTTTTAGTTTAGGGTTTTTTAGTTTTTGAGCTTTTTGTGTTCTTATAGATTTGATTTTTTTTAGTTTTTGATTTTGAGTTAATGAAATTTTGAGTTTTGTGAGTTTTAAATTTTTTATTTTTGAGTTCTTGTGCTTTGAATTCTTGACATTTTGATTTTTTACGTTTTGAATTTTTGAGTTTTTTGTTCTTTGGTTATTTGAGTTTTCGAATATTTTACTTTTTCGGTTTTTTAGTTTTTGAATTTCGTTTCTTGAATTTTTAAATTTTTTTATTTTTTTAGTTTATTGAGTTTTGAATTTTTTAGTTTTTTAAGTTTCTGAATTTTCGAGTGTGAGATTTTGCGTTTTTGTGTTTTCGAATTTTGAGTTTTTGAATTTTTGTTTAATTTCAGTTTTTGAGTTTTTTTAGTTTTTGTTGTTTTAATATTTTGGTCCTTGAGCTTTTGAATTTTTGAGATTTTGAGTTTCTTAGTTTCTTTGGTTTTTGACTTTCTGAGTTTTTGAGGTTTATACGTTTTTTAGTTTTTTCACTTTTCTAATTTTTAAGTTTTTTCAATTTTTGAGTTTTTGACTTTTGAAATTTTGAGTTTTTGAGGTTTCTTGTGTTTTTGAGTTTGCGATATTTTTAGTTTTTGAATTTTTATGTTCTTGAGATTTTGAGTTTTTTAAGTATATTTGTTTCTTTATTTTCTGATTTTGTTGATTTTTTAGTTTTTATCTTTCGAATTTTTTATTTTTTTAATTTTTGTGTATGATTTTTCAGTTTTTGTTATTTGAGTTTTCCAGTTTTCAATTTTTTCGAGTTCTTAATTTTTGTGTTTTCGAATTTTTTAGTTTTTTAATTTTTAATTATTGAATTTTTAATTTTTTAAATTCTTGAATTTTTTGTTTTTGTGTTTTTGAGAAATTTAATTTTTGCGTTTCTGAGCATTTGAGTTTTAATATTTGTTTTTTGACCTTTGATTTTTTACTTTTTGAGTTTTTTTTAGTTTTGAGTTTTTGACTTCTTGAGTTTTTTATTTTTTTTCCGGAATTTTTAATTTTACATATTTTGAGTTTATGGTTTTTTATTTTTTTAAATTTAGAGTTTTTAGTTTTTTATTTTTTTAATTATTGCTTTTTTATGTTTTCGAATTTTTTATTTTTTGAGCTTCTGATATTTTAATTTTTAAGTTTTAACGTTTTTGGGTTTTTTTATTTTTGAAATGTTGTTAATTTTTTAGTTTTATGAGTTCTTGGGTTTCTGAGTTTTTGAATTTTTTTGCGTTTTTGAATTTCTTGTGTTTTCGAATTTTTGAGTATTTGATTTTTGAATTTTTTAAGTTTTTGAGTTTTTAAGTTTTTGAATTTTTGTTTTTTAGTTTTTGAATTTCTGATTTTTTTAGACCATTTAGTTTTTGGGTTTTTAGGGTTATTGAATTTTTGTGATTTTTTAAATTTCGATTTATTTTTTTTTTTTGCGTTTTTGTGTACTTTGAAATTTCGATTGTTTGAGTTCGTGAGTATTTTAATTTTTGAGTTTTTTGTTTTTGGGTTTTTGAGATTTTGTGATTTTGAGTTTTTTAATTTTTGTTTTTTTAGCATTTGATTTAGGAATTTTTATTTTTTTTATATTTTGAGCATTTTGAATTTTAAGTTTTTTACTTTCTGAGGTATGGATTTTTTTTATTTTTTGCATTCCCTGGGCACGGTACCGGTGCCGTTGCAGTCCCTGGGCACGGTACCGGTACCGGTGCCTTCCCTGGGCACGTTACCGTTGCCAGAGGTATCCCTGTACACGAAACCGGTGCCGCTGCGTTCCCTGGGCACGATAACGGTGCCGGTGCGGTCCCTGTATACGGTACCGGTGCCGCTGCGTTTCCTGGGCACGTTAACGGGTGCCGGTAAGTACTAGTCCCAAATCTAGATTAAACCGTTATATTGAAATTTATAACAAATGATTCAACACATTCTGCATTAATTATTAGCTATTTTGCTATGTATTTATTTATATATAACATCAGTTCCACTCTTGTAGCCAAGGCTTCAACTCTGTTTATGTATGTATAATTTTTTTAACACTTTCATTCCTATAACTTATTCTTCTAACTTCGTCACACATCCTAGAATTTTGTACTTTAATCCCCCCCACTGAAGGTATCCGTACTTTGACGTAGTGGTGGGGCTTGTGTGGTCAAATGATCCTGAGAGCTATGCTGGCGGTAGCGTAGCTACTGATAGAGCCTACCATTCCAGACAGGTCAAGGTGATGACCCAGACTAAATGGGATACCTTGGTCCTCCAGGTTGGAGGTTGGGCGTGAGGCTGACAACCTTACCCCATAAAAAATATGTATCTTGAGAACCTACTGACTTCTGAAACCAGATGGAAACAATGGGACAACCCAGGATGAACAATGATTTGGAAGTATAAGGAAATGGATACATAAGGCTTACGATCCGCCAAGGATTGTAATGCCAGAAAAAGAAGAAGAAATTTTTTTTTGTAAATTTGTGTTATCCCACAAATACTGAGATGGCAACTTTATGTAATTGCATTTTCCTGTATATTTGAAGTCCATATACACCTGATGATGGTTTGAGTGATCTGAAACATGTGCCATTCTGATAAAATCTATGTTGGCTGATGTTTTCTTTCAGTCAAATTTTGTAAAGTAACATTTTTGGTATTATAGGGTATATGAGTGAATAAAATGAATTGTTATTGTTTAACAAGGAATCATAATATCTATATATATTTAAAATTTTCTAATACAAATGTCTGTGACTGAAAGACGTTTCTCATTCATGACATTCCTAGATGACCTCATTCATTAGGCATGTCGAATTTTCTGTACCATAGTCCAGTAAATTTCAATAAGGGGAGTATGGAAAATTTCTTCATCTGTGCACACTTTTGTCCGACATATGGAGATGTCACTCTACAATGGGTCTGATGATAGTGAATTTAAGGGGCAGAGTCATGAAATTTGAAATGCATACCATTTATATTGCATAATTTTTATATTCTATTTACTGACACCCTTTATTAATATGTGTCCTGTGTACTGACAGCATTTTGATGCTGGCTGTTGCATTATCTTCCTAGCTAACACATCTTGCCTTTTGTAGGTCGTTGTATTCGTTGCACTTCCTGTGTTCATAGTGTGGACTGTAGCACTTACTTGGTTTCCCTTGTTGCACTCACAGGCTACTTGTTGACATGTGTTTCATTTCTTTCACTGTAGCTTGCTCACCTGTTGGTTCTCTTGTTGTGGATATAAGTACAGCAACCAATAAGTGAAAATGTCAGTTTTACAGGAGTGAGTTACAAAGAGGGAAATAAATGGAACAGAAATGCAAATCAAATGTGCAACAGGGGAAAAACAGTGAAGAATATGGAAACGTTTGCATATAATACAGGCTACTATGAATGGCTATGTGTTAGGATGACGCTGAAGATAATGCAATAGTTAGCATCGAAACGTGTAAGTACGTGCAGGTGTTTTTATAAGTACAAGGAAATACTAACGGTTGGTTAGTAGTAAATTTTATTACCGATTGACGCTTTGAGACACGTCATATTAGTACCAATGATCTGTGTGGGGGTCGTGATTATCGTCTAGGCATGTTAGTTGGGTAATATCAGTACACAGATAGCAGGGCGGTCACGTTGCCAATTTTCATCATTGACTTGCCAATCTATATACTACATAATCTATGTAAGCGACGGTTGTGCGAAAATAGTGACTGTGTGACTGAGGCATGGCTGATACGCAACAAGATGTAGATGTTTCTGACAGATCTCACAGTATGTCACAGTTTTCCTATGCAGTATACTTGTATGATCCTGAAAGGTAAAAGAATCTGATCGGTATTACAATTTCAGTTGAAACTGTATAATTATGATTGTTAAATACTACGTATTAGTGAAGGAGCATGTTGTCATGCATCGTTTAATAATTTGTTCACTTGCACTTCGGAATATCCGTAGCAGTGTGTTTGGTAATTTACAACTCACCGACTTCATGGAGGGATGTTCTTGTTGAGAAGCCCATAAGGTCCTCATCTCATCAAGAAACTAACCGCATTTAAATGGAACATTCCAGTAGAGTGTTAAGAATTGGTTCCCTTTACTTATGGTTATAGGTTGGTTTAATTCTGTTGTTTCAGGTTGGCTTATGTGACCACAGAGGTGAACGTTAGTGATGCGGAAATAAAACAGTACAATAGTGACAATACTGTTGGGTAAGATCAAATTTTTTTCCATTCATGGAACTACTGGTATAGCCTTTTACCTAAAGTGAAATTCAAGTTACTGTTTGTGTGATTGACCCTTGATATGGGTTTTAAAAAATCTTGTGATGTACCATAAGACACTTAGTGAGGAAATTTGGAAACATGAGACTTGAAATTCACTGTAGTTAACAAGACTTGCCCTCAATTGACATGTGTTTTTTTATAGTGACATTGGACATTGATGTTTGTGTTGCAGTACCACAAGTCTTATAGTATGTTATTCTTTATTTCCTGTGACAGTGTTCACTACTGGTTTTGGTTTTCATATGTTTGAGACTCCACAGACTTTACTGTGCAAATAATTGCTCATTCATTTATATTTCTGACATTGATAGGACATTTTAAATGATTGTTAAGAATTTTCACAGATTTACATTTTTTAAATAATTTATGAAATCTCAAAATCAGAAATTTTGTTTAATTTGGCTGCAAATTTATAGCAGTCTTGTAACTTTGGAGCAGTAGAAATGCTAGTTCAGAACAGTTCTCATTTCAGCATTTTAGACTCTTTTTTCTCAGTGGTATTATCAGCTGTTGGTGCCCTCAGAGAAAAGAATCATAGTTTCTGGCTGAAGTATTGAGAAAAAAATAATATTTTTTTACCATGTGTGAATGTGTGTGTCAGCCAGTATATTGTCTTATTAAACAGTACAGAGAAAATATGTTATGAAATTTGAGGTTTTGCACAGCAGCGTTGCCAAAGATCTGGGACATGTTGTGTCAGTGCTTGAGTAGTGTCCAGCATTCTGAAGGCTCTTACTGTCTCCAAACCATCAGGAATTACTCACCCAATGACACAGCATCACAATACAGAAAATTTGCATGTTCAGAAAAAAGAATTTTATGTACCTTGAAAATGCATCATTATATGATGCTGGAATTGTTTGTTGTTCCAAGTAATTAAATCATTAATAGTCTTTAACAAAAAAAAAAGTCTACAGCATGTAGGAATGGTGTACTTTATTTTGCATTCAGACAGTGCTAGTTTATATCATAAATACCGCTCAGACTGATGACAGTATGTGTAAATACAGGAATGGGGACAGTGAATTTATTGAAATTAATGCTTCTTGTACTGATAGCTTTGTCATTATTGTGTCTAGGCTGTGGACTGTATGATCCTGGGTTAAATTTTTGTCAGAGGCATTAGATTTTTATCTCCAAGACTTTGAGCCTGGCAATGGGGCCTACCCAGCCCCCTCTTCTTTCATTGGATGCCAAGATTCTTTTCTTAGGGTTAAAGTGGTCACTGTGTAAAATTGACTGCTCCTCATCATCATCTAATGCCAAGGTTAAGAATGAATGGAGCTGTACCTCTCTTTCCCCTACATGCCCTCATGGCTTGCACAGGGACATGTTTTACCTTTACCATACTGTAGTCATATCCAGCCTAACAAACATTCTGAAAGGAATGTTTCTGACAGTTTGATTAATTTTGACTTGGCACTGGCAGTTTCTGTAAGATCTTATATGTTGTAACTGTGCTTAAGTCAGATTCAGGAGCTTTAGAGTGCCTTCACTGTCACTGCAATATTTTGACAGCTGTTAGTTATACATCTTGAGTACTAACTGCATCTTGAATAATGCAGATATATTTGTGGAACTTTCTTTCCACTGAATGATGCAAGTACAGAACCTCCATTTGTTATGTTGTTTTTGTATAATAGATGTTCAGAAAATGTGAAATGTGGAATAAATTTGTTGCGTGCTTTCTTCTTGGTAATTCCTCAGCACCTGAATATTATATGCCGACGTTTCGGAACACTCTGCCTGTTCCATCTTCATAGGTGGATAGGTATGAAGGATGACTAGGTTTGAGAATATTGGAGTATTTATACGCAGAAAGGTTTGGCTCAAAAATAGCCTGACCTAATAGGAAGGAGGGTGACAAGGTAGGGGTGGGTCCGAGTACAGAAACAGGTTGTGGAGGGTAATGACCCACACGGAGGCCACGGGCATGTATGTCAGTGGCAAACGCATTCTTGTGAGTTGACCTGTGTTGGACTTTTGGTAAAGTCAGTAACGTCACAGCAGAGGATAGTAGAGTCTTAACAGATAAATAGCTCAGGTAATATTCATTTTGATATGACTGTGCTGTTGATGCATTTTAGAAAGCATGACAGAGTGTGAAATAATACGTGTATCATATTGTTTGCAACAATAGATTTGACCTTGTTACATCACCACTCCTGCCAGATCATGAAAATAAATTACGACTCTTCCTCGTTCGCCGGCTTCGTAAAGGAGCAATTTATACAGGAACTGGGAATTTCTCAGGAATGGATTTTAGGTATTGTATTAAAGTTAATCATTACCTTTAATGTAGGTTTGTTTCGTTATATGTGATGGTACTGAAGGTTACTCATAAAATTAATCAGTTGAAAGATGGAGGCATGTGAAAGACAATGGTGCAACAACCTGAATATTTTAAAGTATGCAGAGACAATAAGAAGAGGGTTCAGTTAGGAATTTTAAATTGTAACCGTAACCTAATCATAGCATGCTGTATTCTTGATCTGTCCAGTGGTACCGTGCCTCATTCCTTCACTTCCGTCTCCAGTGCTGCTTCTGGTATTCCGTACTTCCCTGTCGTTTGTTGTGTCTGAACTTACAGAATCATTTCAGATTTTTTCTGTGGGTTCTGAAGTTTTTTTGGGGGGGAGTTGTCTGCCTGAACTTTTTTTGGGCTCATATCTAAAAAAAGTATAAAATGGATTCTTGTAATAAAAGCCAACGAGATGCACTGTTTCTCAAATTTATTTTGGTAAAGAACTCTACATGTTTCAGACATCTGCTGTCCATCATCAGGAGTCTCAACACTGTATACACTGCAATAGGTATTTGTCATGCTAGTTATGTTGACTGTCTGGTAGCGGAGTCTGTGTATACAGTGTTGAGACACGTGATGATGGACGGTAGATCTGTCTGAAACAACTAGAGTTCTTTACCAAAATAAATTTGAGAAATAGTGCATCTCGTTGGCTTTTATTATAAGAATATATCACAGTGCATGGTCTTGTGAATGTCAAATACAAAATTGATTTTTGTGTAATGTGATATTGGGCATCTACATTAAGAGGTATGTGAATTGCATTTAGCTGAATTAAATTGAATTGAATTTTCTGTCAGCACAATATAATCCCTGCTTTAAGTTAAATTCAAATTGTGTTTATATCAGTTTTGGAAAATATATCATATTATACACATTAATTGGGGTACACGGTGATGCAGTTGGTATGCCCATTAATTGGGGTATGCAGTGGCACAGTTGGTTGAGGTACTGCGCTACAAACCAGAAGGTCATGGCTTCGATTCCGAAGGTGTCATTAAAATTTTTCATTGACATAATCCTTCCGGCCACATTATGGCCCTGGGGTTGACTCAGCCTCTAACAGAAATGAGTAACAGGAATATTTCCTGGGAGTAAAGGCAACCGGTGCATAGGACTGACAACCCTACCATGTGCCAGTTGTCTTGAAACCTGGGAGCCTCAACCTCCTGGAACACTCAGGGCCTCTCCAGGCCTGTAATTGGATTGCTTCTATGCACATTAATTGATTGGAGACATAAAATATAGAACTGTGACTTGGATTCACTTTCTGCACCTTATTTCTAAATCTATCTCAGCATCTTGAATTTTATCATCTGTGTATACTGCAGGCTTCTTTTTCTCTTACATGCTTTGATCTTCATTGGCAAAATCACTTTGATCTCAAGTGACTAATGTTTGTGGTGTGTGTCAGTCTTACAGAAAGCACAGCAGCCCCCTCTCCAGCTGTCTGCTACTACATTTTGTTGCCATGTCAGCATCCTGCAGCCCAACAAGTCGTCATTTGCTTGCTGGCAACAACAGAAACAAACTTGGAAGTTTTCCGGCCAGAGTTAACACAGTTCTGTGAAATGTTGGCAACTCACATTCCATCTTCTAAGGTTGTGAACCAGGCTTGTATTATCAAGCTATGTATGCCATTTATTAACAAAACAATGACTCCTACAAGACATTGTTTCTTGTAGCAATCCCATGGCATTGTATTAACTCTTTGTATTATTTAATTTAAGGTGTCCAGCCTGAAACATTGAAGAATTTCAGAATTAATTTCAAGTCTTTGTCTTCAGGAGTAAATAATTATTTTGTTACATTCTTGGAATCATGGATCATTACTCAGTTTCCAACAAAGACATAAACATCGTTTTATGTAATTAATTGTTTGACAGCATTTCACAGTGTTGGTATCTGGGAACAAAAAAAGAAGTATAAGTGAGGTCGTAAAAAGCCCAACTTTGGGCGTTGTTATAATTCAGTTTAAGAACTGTTAATCGTTCTTTGTCCTTTACAGAACAGTGACAATCAAGATGTCCATATGTGCATTCATAGTCATATCTAAACATTTTTGCAGCTTCTTGTTTATGGTTGTAAAATCTGAGAATGTGAGAGAAAATTAAATTGTGTGTGTCTGTAAATATCATGTGAATGTAATCACTATTTTTTTGGGGGCGTGGGGGGGGGGGGGATTGGGGAGGCAAAGGGCCACAGCCATTTTTGTGTACTGGTTTGAAGGCTGCACATGTAACAGTTGCAGTACACCTAACCACCTAAATTATTGCAAAATTTTTACAATTTAAGTGTTTTAATTTTCAAATGTGGGCATAAACCACTGGTTTGACACCCATGCTCTAGGGTTTTACATGACAAAATTAATAATTTGTAAAGGTCAGTCAGTAGTTTTAGGACAGTAAAATCAAGGAGATTGGCTGGACATATTCCTTAAATGGGTAAGTTTTCCCCCATGCACGCCACAAAGGTGAATTTGAGGAGTGGAGATACAGATCCAGTCATTCTTAATCTCAGCACTAGAAGGAGCTGATTGGTCAGTTTCATGCAGCACCTGTTTTACACCCACAGGAAGCCCTCCTGGTAGCCGTTGAATAGTAGGCTGGGTGGGCCATGGCATCCATCTGAATGCTTGGGATAACTGTCTTTCTTGCCCTGACAGGAATCTATTTCCTTGGACATCCTACCGACAGCCTAGTTTCTATACTAACTACCCCAGTCTGGCCTTAATCAAAAAGGAGAAACAAGAAATAACAAAGATTTTTGGTGTGAATACTTCTGGAATATTGATACATTCAACACCAGGAATGAGATACAAGAATTACTTGAAAAATGTTATGGATTTAGTTTGTGTGGGTAGATATAATGCCATGGGGTTGTATTAACAGATGGTTTTGGTATTAGCATTGGAGCATGTAAGTTACTGTTATAGCATTAGTTAGTTTAGTCAGTTGCTCTGTATCTAAAATTGTAAGTCATATTAACATGGGCTCTGCTGTTTCCTTGGTTTGTGTTTGCAAGTTTTGTTGCAGTATCTATTAACAACTTGACTGTATGAAAAGTAGGCTCATTTGGATGTATAGTTAATGTTTTGTTTATTTGATTCATGTTGTTTATGATGGCACCTTGTCTGGATGTGGTTCAAGTGAGTTTAATATTGTACATCCTCCATGCAGTTTATTCACATAAATAAGGTTATTAGACTCCAGTTGAAATGTGATGGCACATGGTGACGCATGGGAGGAGAAGTGAAGGGGAAACTGGCAAATGGAGTGGGTAGCCAGTACCCTTCACACTACCTCAGAACATGGTGTATCCAGCATTATTACCGCTGATGCGCACACCTTGGCTGCCAGTAGTCGGCTGAACTGATGCCCCTGCCCCCGCCAATTTAAGTGGACTCGTCCGTTTCGCCGAAAGACAAAATCTGGTTTCTGCATGTGTGCCGTCACATTTCAGCTGGCCTGTACCAACAAATTGTACTCATCTGTGAACAGAGCCACTGCTGTGTGTTTCAGCTGTTATTTGTAGCCACCTTCAGGGGGCACCAGTATATACTGAAGACATATAGAGCAGTAGCACACAGCTGTATCAAATTGTAAATGTTAGCTCAAATGAAGATCATACAAACATCTTAGATACATAAACACTAATAACCACTAATCTGCCTTTGCACTGCTTATCCACAACCACCAACCTGAATATGACCCTGTACAGGAAACAAATGTACTAATAACACCAGCATATAAATGCTTATGTATGATATGTTGGGAGAATTTTTGTGTACATCTTTATCAACAAAGGGGGTTTATTGATCAATGAGCAGAACGTTGGTCATTTCAATTCTGTATACAAACTGTGCATGGCCTCCATCTACAGTGTGCGTGTTTGTAAGTTAAATATCATTTCTATCACACTTTATTAATTTACGTCTGTAACTTGGTACATGGTGGTCACTCACAGCACTATGCAGTTTGACAACTTACGTGGTGTGTATCTATCATTGTAATTAATATTTACTTCTATACAAATGTCAATTTTATAATAACACTTAAACTTAATAACTGGATTTAAATTACCAGACTGATTACGTGACTAGAATTCAAGAGAATTTATTATTCAAGATGTTTGGATGCACATTATTTTTAACAATAATCCTGTATAATTTTAATATAATTTGAACATACCATTAACATATATTGCTATAACTGTACATTTTGGTACATTGCCAATATATTTTACCATTTATAATTTGACAAAGCTGCGTACTAATGCTGAAGATGGATCTTTAGGAAGTGGGATGTAGGGGTATTGACTGGATTGAGCTGGCTCAGTATAGGGACAGGTGGCGGGCACTTGCAAATGCGGTAGTGAACCTTCAGGTTCCATAAAATGCAGGAAATTTCTTGACTAGCTGAAAACCTGTTAGCTTCTCAAGTAGGACTCTGCTCCATGTCTTGCAGTATATGTTGGTGCTCCCTGAAGGTGGTTGTAACTAATAGCCACAACCTGTAGGAGTGGTTTTCTTTGTGTTCATGGACAAGTGCAGTTTGTTGGTAATGAATTTATTTATATGGACCAAATAATTTCACTTTAGTGTTGCAAGTAGCAGAGAAGCAGCAGTAACTGTAACTGTTGATTTTAGGAGAGGCCACTTCCAGTGTCTGCATCTTCTAGGCTCATGACTTGGCACAGCATTTGTTTACAGTACATCAGTAGATTGCTACAGGAGTTAGGCCCAAATGTCTCATCATTGCTACAGCTGGTAAGAATGTTATTCTGTGTAGATTAAATATCTCTTGTGCTTAGGTAATTGTGTCAGAATTTTACCTATAGTATGGGTTGAGATTTGTACAGTTCTCTTAATTTTGTCTGCTTCAGAAAGTACATTGTCACCACATATCTCATAGCATGTGAAGTTAGATACTGCCTTTTGAAAGATTAGGCAATGTCTTTAGCAATGGTATTACCAAAATTTTTCTAAAACAATACAACATGTCCACCATTTCTGCCGCTGCTACAAACGCTAGTGGAACTAGCTTTTTGGTGTCATATGTTAAGATGGGCGGTGATTGTTCCTGGATTCAAGGGACATCCTGGCAACAGCACTGTGTCAGCTGTAATTTCAGCCTCATAAATGAGAAGAAATTACAGGGGGCCATGTCTAGGGAGCAAGGGTGGTGGTGGTGGTGGTGGTGGTGGAGGACCACAGCCACATTTTTAGCGGCCACAAAACGTCACTTCTTCTGCTTGTCAGAGTGAACAACCAAGGCACCAACTTAGTAGAGATGTGCTCCATGTTCATTTCCTCTGTTACAGTTTGCCAGCATGTACCATACATGAGGCCCAACCTGCCAGTGTTCTCCAAATTGGTACTTTATTGGTCTTCATTGATTTTGTGAACTTTCTCCACATTTTTTTTCTGTGCAACATGTTGAACAGTCTGGATGCTCACAATCAACATCCAAAATTTCCCAACATTTCAGGAAACAAAAACCATTCAGAAGTCTTTGTTCTTCCTGTGGCATTTTCACCAAAAGCTGTTTTGAGCACTTCGTTTGTTTCAGATGCGGTTTTCCTTAGAGTAAAGCAAAACTTAACACAAAGGCATTGCTTGTCATATCAGCCATTACAGAAGTAACAGTAAATACTTCTTGAGAAGCAATTCAGAGTGTTACTGCTGCAACACTCAGCAGAGTGACTTAGAATATGGAGACACTATGGCACATAGTGGCAGAAAGCTATACTAATTGCAATTATGGTTCCTAGCAGCATATTCAGGAAATTCTGGACATGCCTTAAATGGATTTCTGCATGAAGTGGCTGTGGATGTTACTTGGTAGGTGTATTGTTGCAGGCTCAGCAGAGTGGTCAGATAATAGGTGGTCCAGGAGTAAACCAGACATTAGTGGACGATGCAGAGCGCTTCCTGGAAGCATGCACTGTGGCAGAATGTCTGCCAGCATCACAGTCACCGACAGGAGATGTGGCAACCCTGCAGAAAATAGACAAGCAGACATACATTGTGGAAGATGTGGAGTGTAATACTTATTGCACTGAATGGGCACATCATCTGTTGGATCTCGGACACAGTGCTGAACCATGGAGGCTGCGAAGGGTTCTGGAAGCTTTTAAACTTAAGGTACATACTTCTTGCTGTAAATATTGTAATTTGAAATAAATTGCTGTGTTAGGTGAGTCCCTCATCATTATAGCATGGCACATTCTTAGCTTGTGGATAGAGGAGATGGCCTGCATGTATATGGAGGACAAGTGTGAATACACTGAATAATCCGTTGTGGACAGCCATCAAGGGGTTGTCCTCCAACTGGAAGATTGGTCATGGGACTAAAAACTCGTCATGGAAGAAACAGCATGTAGAAGACAGCCAACAAGAGGTGTTCCTCTGACTGAAAGATCGTACATGGCACACAATGTGAACGACTCTGCGCCATGGAAGACACAGCTTGTTATGAAGTGTTATGCAGGACCTCAGGATTTAGATTCTTTGGAGTAACCCCAGTAAAGGAAAATGGACATAACATATGTAACTTTGAATGTGAAGCATATAGTTTGGATTTATTAAAAATGTTAGCATGAGAATCAGTAACATTCAGGTGGGGTTTTTCCAATGAATACAAGGCAATGAAAGACATCCAGATGCATTTGTTGATGTTAATAAAGTGATTCTGGTTGGGTGTAAACTGGCTGTCGGCAGTGAAGAATAAAAAGGAATTACATAGGAGTAAGAACTCTTCTTTATCATCTATCAATTTTGTGGGCTAAATCATCATCGTCACCATGAATTGTGCAGAAATAGACATAACCCTATTCCTTAACTGGTGACATTGTGTTATTTATTTTCCAGACCATCAAGGATATGAACATGCTGAAGAGGTTACTAAAGCAATCGGAGATGGATCATTATTCACTGTATAGGTAAGTAGAGCTGATCATTTTAAAGTGAATGCCATATGAGACATGAGGAGCCTTCAGCCACATGGAAACATTCCATTAACATCATCACCTGGAAAGTAATTAACTTGAAGTCCACATGAAGCTGAATATCTAATAACAAGAGCAAGAGTGTTTTCCATTCGAATGCATTCACGTGGTTTCCAGTGCAGTTCTAGCTACATTTCATGCCTCATTGGGCACTGTGTTTGTTTCTTGCTGATACAAATATGTTTTTGGCAAAGTCGTCACACTGTAGATATTCAGGGTACTCTTCTTGGGTAAACTTGAAGATGTAGGCCCTGTGTTTCTTGAAAAGGTCGGGACACACTGACCCAGTGACACAGCATCACATCACAGAAGATCTGAATCGTACTTAGATTTACCATCCTAATTCCTAATTGTGTATGTTCCTGCTAACCAAGACTACAACCCATCCTAACTTTGCCAGTAGTCTATACTGTCCGCTTAACAGTGCTGTCAGTGTTGCAGCCTATAGTTTGTAGCATCAAATAGTAGGGTGATTAATGATTGATAAACTCATTAGGATATTGTGGAAGGTGGCCTTGATCTGATTTGAAGTACAGTAAAACCTCGATTATCCATCAGGGGTCAGGACCGAAGCAATGACAGTTATGAGAAGAGACAGACAAATAAAAAAAGATGTTTAAAAAACTGCACTCCATAATACAGATTAACTTCTTTATAATACTACATAACGCAGTGTATGTATTGCAACATTACAGAATACGTCAAGATTTAAAAAAATGCTATCTTAAGTACACACAAACACACACAGTGGCTTACCACCTTACTTGCTCCATGGAGCCGAGTCCTTTTTGAGAAGCTAACCGGTTCTCAGGTAGTCAAGTTTCCCACATTTTGTGGAACCTGGAGGTTCATTGCCGCATTCACAAGTGCCCACCACCCGTCCCCATCCTGAGCCAGATCTATCCAGTCCATGCCCCCACATCCCACTTCCTGAAGATCTATCTTAATATTATCCTCCCATCTACACCTGCATCTTCCAAGTGGTCTCTTTCCCTCAGGTTGCACCATCAAAACCTTGTATACACCTCTCCTCTCCCCCATACATGCTACTTGCCCTGTCCATCTAATTCTCAATTTGACACCCAAACTTTATAGGGTGAGGAGTACAGATCATTAAGCTCCTTAATATGTAGTTTTCTCCACTCCTCTGTTACCAGTGGCTTACCACCATGACAGTTAATAGGAACTGATGGATATTCAGAGGTTTACCATATTATCATGGCATTTGCATAGAGGGACTGAAGGAAATATAACCATCAGAATAACCATTTTGTAGGTCATGATGTTCTGTTGACTCGGGCACGTTTTTCACTGTCACAACTCTGTAGATCACTAGCTCTAGGGTCCTAAGAAGCTGTTATACAGGGTGTTTCAAAAAGAGCTTTACAACTTTGAAAGCGTATAGAAATTTATACAGAGGACATACACAACGTTTTGAACTGTCAAAATGTAGCAAAACACACCGAGTTTTACCTCGG
>Ga0136643_10007216_pt1 | contig 16041 bp, 11 predicted proteins | sample TergutLab28metaG_FD_96883 | JGI IMG/M metagenome (GOLD analysis project Ga0136643, IMG submission 96883) | Labiotermes labralis P1 segment gut microbial communities from Petit-Saut dam, French Guiana - Lab288 P1 (version 3) (version 3) | ecosystem: Host-associated > Arthropoda: Insects >... | reverse complement strand
CCGTAACCATTGAACTTTGGATATAGGTGTTTTGGGTTATATCGGTATAGTTTGACCTAAGGAACACTCTCCCGAAGTTAGGTCCTTTCCTCCTGGGACACCCTGTATATACACACACACACACATCCATACATATATATTTATATATGTACACCCACCCACCCACACACATATATATATATATCACTTATTCCACTTAGATATCATTACTTCTCAGCATAGTCCCTGAACACACTGATGCACTGGTAATAATTCTGCAGTAGCTGAACAGCTCAGGCACATGATAAAAAATACTCCTTGCATTACCTTAGGAAGAAGAGAAGCCACTTCCGGCTTCTTTATTTCTTGCGTCGTTTGATCCAAATGATTTCTTGCAAGAAGAAACTGCCAGATTTCGGGATGGGATGGAACTCTTCTTCCAACAATGTTTCCTGAAATATTCATACACTTATTACTCAAGTACTGACAAAGTGGTAATGACGATGGTTTACAAACCCTCTGATGTTTGAGGTGTGCTAATATATGTTTTATCTTATTTGTGTTTTACAAACCCTTGTTACTTCTTTGGAGAATGTAGAGGTCTTTTTTTTTTAATCATAAATGGCAGTATTTGTTTCCAGCAATGGCTAAAGATTAAAGTGTGTCATGGGGGTACAACAGTGGTTGACACCTCTGTGGGGTCACCCATTATGAGAAAAGGACTGCGAATGGAGGCAGCACATTCCTCCAAAATGTTGGTACCAACCTCCTGAATTTAATGCTGTCACATCCCATGTAACAGCAACATTAACAGTCGCTCATATGAAAGTGCCCATTGTAACAAACGTTTACACCATTTATGTTTGTGGGAGTATATGGGACTGTGCTGTATCATTTTGTATCTCTCTCTATAAAAGAAAATATCATGAAACACGCGCTGCTGACTTCTGGAAACCAGTTTTCACAACTCTGCCATCTCTGTGCACGTAAGGCGAGATTCTCTCCGTTAAAGTTACACATAACAATTACCGTTAATATTAACCTTCTATTCTAAACCGAAACCAAACTAGTGAGCTGCCCTGGTGCGAGAAAATACGAAACTGGTAAAAAAAATCTATTGAAAAATATGTGGAACACACAATCATATGTGGTGTAACTGGTTTCCACAACCTTAAAATTTAGCGCCTACAGCTCTCTCAATTTGAACTGTGTTTTCTCCTTACGAATTTATTCTGTGTTATTATCTTACTGCATGCTCAGGAAATATATGGAAGTTAAACATATGTCTCTAGATGCTCTTGAAGAACACTGTGCAACAGAACAAAATTCCTTAGACACGTATTGTCATTGTTCCGAAAATGCCATCTTGTCGTGCACTTCTAACATAAAATACACATACCCTGCATTGTTTAGTGTATTATAGTTTCACCAGAGCGCACACACATCACGTTCAAAATAATGACAAATGGTAGTAATGCAATTAATCTTCCTTGCGGTTGTCAGAATTACACTGTGCATTTTCAGATCAGAACACGGTATTTCGGAGTGTGACTCGAACAGTCGGTCACACAAACAGGAACGGCATTTACTTCGGGAGCACCTACATCGTAGTGCTTACCACAATCTTCACAGGTTGACATTAACGTGTGTCTGCGAATGGATTAAACATAAAACCACAAAAGTAATTTCATACGTTGCACAGTTTACCTTAAACATATTTATAATGGACTTACATTGAAATATAATTAACAGACAGTACTATTGACCTCTATATAGCAGTATGAGCACTAGTTAAACTGGAAGACGTAATCAGATGCCACTATGGGCTGTTATTTTTTATTATTTTTTTTTTGCACAGGCCTCACCCAATTGTTATATTTATTTTCTTATCCGTGATCACTCGTATCGAAATTGGTCTGTGATCGTGCGAGTGACCCATTTCAATTTCGAGACCATTGCGACCAACCGCACGAACAGAGACAAAAATAGTGATCGAGAGCAATAGTGAAATTTACAGAGCAAAAAGTAGGTCTACAACTATATTCAATTTTACGGAATATGTGATAACGTTTCATAATTTCAAGCGTCGTATCACTGTAAGAAGAGATTAATATATTTACACGCACATCGATGGAAACATCTAATGACAATTGTAGTCTTTACTGACCTGATAATTGCTGACGGTGAAAGCATCTAGCGGTAGAATTTGGAAGCATATTTGCTTCCTGTTGGTCGAAGGTCAGTGGCACGATCGGTAGATAATTTGAAATGGATATTAATCGTGATATTTATATGGATTATGGCAATGACTATGGGTGAGTTTTGAAGAATTCGTATACTCGCACACGTTTTTTGTGCAGGGGAAGTTGGATATGGCAGGTGAGTGTCTTATTTATGGTTATTGCACATTGATTCTAAAAACCGTAAATCACTTCAAAACGCGTCAAAATTGCACATCCTTCACGACTTTTGTACATACGTATAATGTTTTAACGCTTTCGTAGTAATCGTTATCACTGAAGTTATTTACTGTTGTGTAGTGTTGTGAATTTTGACAAGTGACTCCTGTACGTTTCATTTTGACACCTTGTTACGATGTTGACGCTTGTCATTGTTAGTAAACAGCCTACTTGCAAGTGATTGGGCATGAAAGTGTGTTGGAAGGAAGGGGGGCGTACCCTAATTCCTGGATACTTGCGATGATCGTTTGCAATACAGATGCGATTCCGTTTATTAAATAATATAACGGGCGTTCATTTAGAAAATTACGCGGAAATTTGTTTCTAATCCTAAAGAGGAAAATATTTTGTAAATATCTGTCGTGGCTAACAAATCTTTTTACGCTATTTTATGTGGTCTTTGATGACAGTTATTACCCAACTTTTAACGAGTATTATTAACAAAATACTAGTCATGCCTAGCAATTTCTGAGTAAACATTGCATATTAAAGCATTTGTGTGTTACTGGTAGCTGACGGTTTTTTTATTGTATCATATTGTCATTTTTATTCATATGTCTGTAATATGCATTTTTTAAATATGCTGAATCCGTTTCTATTTAATTTTTGTATTTAAACACAGAAGGAATAAAATTTACTTGCTGTTTCAGTGAAATGTTGGATTTTTACCTTGGGCTTCTCTTTCTTTTCAGCATAATATTGCTTTCTGTGCCATTTCCCCGGTACTATGTAACTGAGAGATACAGTTGCAGTACTGCTGTTTCAGTATGGATGACAGAAATGGGGAGTGTTTTGGTCATCATGAAGATTTATATTTTGAAGGGCCAATAAATGCATCTGTTTCAGACCATGAGTGTTTGAAAGATTTTCTGCTAGAGCCAAGACATTCTGTGAGAAACATGCCTTGCAGTACAGACAGTGACAGAGCAGATAAGATACTCAATGTTGGCATGCAAACTGAGGTGACTGGAGAGGAAGAGCCACTTGATAGCTGCACAGACACTGCTAATTTTTGTGGTGAAAGGACAGAAGAATCTGAAATTCCTTCAGATTGTGTGGGATTAATTAATTCTCAAAACTCATGCTCAAGCACTGCAGAAACTACAAATTTTGAAAATGACAGGAATGGGAGTTATCGATGTCCATCGCTTAAGAAGGAGGAGCCAGCAGATTGTAGTGAATCTCTGATAGGTGGTGAAGTGAGGGACAGTAAGAATAATCAATGTAAGGAAGAGGCAGAACCAAAAAATTCATCAAATCTTTCTTTGTTGGTAAAAAAAGATACTGATAGTGACAAAACGAGTACAAAGTGTGGAGATAATCAGATACGTGTTAGTAAGGAATTGCCTGTTGTGTCACATCCACCCAACATACACAAATCACAGCACCCTGAAAGTGTAGGCCAAAAAGAATTAGACAGTGCACAGTCTTCTGAAAGGTCTGTTACACCAAGAGGAAGGAACATTGCCTTACGAGGTCACAAAGGGAAGGGAGTTGAGGTGATGGTGAGAGGTCGTACTCTGGGCCCAGTCAAAAAGAAGAAACACTCCGTTACATATCAGAGCCAAATATCACCTGACCAGAATGGGATTAAGATTCGAATAAAGAAATCTTCAGCATCACCTGCTGCAGTTCGACCTTCTAGGCAAAGAGAACGTGGAAAGAAACAAAAGAGCAAGAAGGGTTCAAATACTGAAGATAAATTTAACATTGGTTCGAATAAACGAGTGAAGTGCAAGGATTCAGGCGTAAGTGAGCATTCAGAAGGTGATGAGTCTGGGGAGCAGAGTGGCTGGGGTCTCCAACTGCCAAAAATTGTACTTCGTGATATTTTCTACATGGTCACTCAAGAAGAAGGATGTTTGCCTTTCCTTGTCAGGTTGTATTCCGGTTAATACCAAGTAGAATATGTAACATGCATGCAATTTGCTTAGCTTTCAGAGGTAAAGTAGTTATGAAGTTGTACCCTTTGTTGACAGCATTACAAAATAAACCACAGCAAACCTTGTAATGTTGAATAAAATTATGACATGTTAGTGTGCAGTCCAAAATTGAAAGCAGTTTGGTGACACATGCTGTGTAGTATGACACCTAGTAGTCGCATAATGCAGTGAGTTCTTGGTGTCAGACTGTGTTCTGTTTGTCAGCTAGGTACATACTGTAGTTTATTTCTGATATTAGGGCTGTGTGGTAAGTGTTGCTGCGCACTGGGTGGCTAGTTTCCGACATTTTGAAAGCATGTGAAACAAGTCATCCAGTGACACAGTGTTAGATGCCAGAAGACGTGCATCTTCAGCAACAGTGCTGTGAGACCCTCAAAATTTACACAACTTGAATCTCTTGGCCACCATTTAGAAATGTGGAGTAATGTTCCACTTTCTGCTATTAATGTTACAATAGGTACTGGGTCTTCCTGGGGGTAACATGGCCGGGTTATGGTGGTGACCACCGACCCCCTTCTAGTTCCGAGGTTTTGAATGGTTAGTAGCCATACGGCCTTTCCACTGTGCCTGCGTAGGCATGTCATGGGTTGATCTTTACCTAGTAGTGTATTGTACATTGAATTTTGGCAGCTGTTGTGTATTCTTCATCAGAATACAGGCTGCTTTCTTTTCGTCGTTGTATGTAGAATTGACTGTGGTATGGAGTTTTTATGTAAACCATTTCTTTCAGACAAATCTTCATTGTGATGTAAGATAACATGTTAATGACATGTAGATGTATGCGTTTAAGTCGCTGCAGTCAGGGTAGTTTAATGACAAGTGGGGGTACCCATTCTGCACAGTTGCTTTCCTTGCCAGTATTGTAACATACAGTGGAGTTCCAATGTTCAGGATTTCAGCCTGTCATCACCCATTTTAATATCATTATTTTGACTATTCATGACTGGTTCTGATGAATGAAGATGAGGCTGTTTGGCTGGAAAGTTTCTTCTTCCACTGTTATATTGTGTAGATTACTTGGCACAGTTGTACGGTGTTTTTCATTAGAGGCGGTTGCTGTTGTGCCCTGTAACTAAAAGTACTGTTTTGTTTTGCTAGTAAAATAAACTCTCGTGCATTTTAAGGTTGGCATCTGTTCGTATGAAGGTTGGTACAAAACGAATGCCTCCTGTTTTTTTTCTTTTAAATGTGATGAATGGTAGAGTTTCTTCCTTTACCCACCAGATAGTACCACTGTCCAGCTCCACCAGGATCATTGGTGCTCAAGTCAGTCACATGCTTTCAACATTGTAGCAGTGCAGATTGACAGATCTGGTGGACATTCATACTATGCCAAGAGTGTAATTGAATTTCTTTCTGCGGAAGGCTGCAGTCTGGTAGAGATTCATGGATGTCTGAGAAGCGTGTATGTGAGGTTGCCACAGATGTTAACTCAGTTAGTCACTGGATCCATCATCGGTGAAAAGTACATTGGTGACAGGCCCTGCAGCTGTGGACCAGCCACAGCAGCAACTTCTGAGACAGTGAAGGAATCTTGTTAGTGTAATTTGGAGAGAGATGCTACAGTCAATTCCAAGTGATGTTTGCAGACATTAAGTGAGATGAAACAATGCATTGAAAGGGTTTGTCCTAGCAGGAAGATGAGCCAAGTCCTCCTGCATGACAGTCCCTGACTGCCCACCAGTCTGTGTACAAGGGAGGCAATTGTGACAGTGAGGTGGACTGTTCTTCCTCATCCTCGCTACAGTCCTGATTTAGTGCCCTTTGACTTGCATGTTTTTGGACCCCTGCAGGATGCACTTGAGGATGATGTTTTGTGGATGATAAGGGCTGAAGCACGGTGTGTGTGAAGAGCTGCAGTGCTGCAGCAAAGATTGTTATGTGGCTGGCTTACGGCATCTCATGCGAAGGTGGAAAAAGTGTGTTGGTAATGGAGGAGACTTGACGTGACTTGATGTGGTGTGACTAGACTTGATGTGACTTGACGTGACTTGACTTGACGTTACTTGATGTGACGGTACTTGAAATGACCTGACTTGATTTGATGTGACTTGACCTGACTTTACTTGGCTTGACTTGACTTGACTTGATGTGACTTGACTTGACGTGACTTGACCTCTCTTCACTTCCTTTGTCAAACCTCCTCTACTGGTAGGTGTAGACGGTTTAGAAAGAGCTGTCCATCTCTTGTGGTCTCAAGGTATAACTCTTTCTCACATTCAATTCCTCTTCAGAATCTTATGTATCCCTTTTTCCCTAGTCTGTCCGGGTCTTCCTTTGGATGTCTTTTCCTTGTGTTCTAGCTTGACAGGGAATTTTTGGGTATTTCTCACCCCCCATTCTTAGGTGCCCATACCATCTCAACCATGCTAATTCTGTCATCTGTTTGAGGGGAATTATTCCTAATCCCATTCTTCTTGTTTGATTCCTGGTCATGTCTCTTAGTTTTCCCTCCATTTTCCTTCATTACCTCATTTCAGTGGCTTGAAGTTGACTATTGTGTGTGGAGGGCAAAGGCCATGATTCACACCCACGTGTATGTTGTATGTAGGTTAGTTTTGTTTTCCTTTTTATTTCTTTTTTTGTTCAAGAAATTTTGGTTCAACTTACAATACAGTATTCCTGCTACATTCTCTTAATTTCTTCATCAGCCTTGCTTTTGCTGCTAATAAAGGACCCAAGATATTCATGTGGTTTCACATGTTCTAAAGCTTGCCCTCTTGTTCCTACTTGCCATCTCTCTATTCCATACATTACGATGGTGTTGCAGGTCTTCTTCTGATTTTGCCAGTAAGATCAAATAATAAGCAAAGGCTACTTCTGAAATTTTTACAGGTTTCATGAGCCAGTTTCCCATATCCAAGGATTTTGTTTCTCTTTTACACACTTTTGCAATGTCATCCTTTAAAATTATCAGTAATAGTGGGCATAGAATACAGCCTTGTTCACCTCCAATTGTAGAATAAACTTCTGTCAGTTTTGTGCTGCTGGTACACATATAATTGCTATTATTTTTTTAAAAGCTGTGAATTGCAATAACTAGTTTTTCTTCAGCTTTCCTATACCATAATTCATTCCAGACTACACAGGCAAAAACCTTTTCCTTATCTAAGAAACATAGAGATGCCACTTTGTCACATTCTCTGGTTTTTTGTATTATTTGTAATGAGGTAAAAATTAAGGGTTGCATATGTGTTGGTTTAGGCAGAAGCTGCATCGACTTTCTTCTAATTGTTGTTTGACTTCCTGTATTAATTTTGCTACTAATGTTTTGGCATAGATTTTTCTGGCATAGACAGTTGCTTCTTTCTTAAAAATGGGCACAGTTACAGATGTTCTCTAAACCTGTGGCATCTTCTTGTATTTCCAGGCCAGTTTTGTAATATTAGAAATCATCATCAGTAATATCAGTCTCTTCCTCTTCATAAATATCAAACTGGCCTTCTTCTGTACAGCTACTTATTTCTGTTCCTTCTGATAATTCAATAAAATATTTGTTCCATTTGGCCATAATTTAATTACCTTTAGTTAGGATATTTCCACCTTTTTTATGTATTTTAATGGGCACTCTTTTTCTTTCCTCATTCTTTAAAACTGTATAAAATAATTTTGTGTTCTGTGTACTGCTTTTCTCCATAATTGTCCAAATTCCTTCCCAGGACTTCTGTTTGTCCATTGTAGTCACTTCCCTTACTTTGATCCTTTGTATTTTATTTTGCTGATAGTCATCAGTCTCTCTGTTGCTAAGCACCTTCTCCACAATTTCTTCTTCAGAACTGTTCGTTCTTTTACCTCTTTTGTCCACCATGGAGTTTGTTTCTTCATTAAACCAACTTTCAGTTTACCACAATCTGCTGCAGAAAGTACTGTTACATGAAGTTTTGCCAACTTTCTTCTGTCATCAGTACTTTTTTCCTCTCCTAATATTATTTTCTCTAGAATCTTTGGTTTATAGTCTCCTGGTTGTGGTTTAATTTGTAGCTTCTAATAATTTCTGTTTTATTCTATGGCTTTGTCTTTTCTTCTTTTTCTTAGGTTATTTATATCCATTTCCATTACAAGTAAACAGTTATCGTTTGAACTTTTAGTATTCATAATGAATTTTCTGCTTTCTGTCCTTACTATAATATAATCGAGTATTGATTTTTCATTCTTTGAAGCTTCAGCTTCAGTATACATAAATTGTTTCAGATGTGGAAATATTGTGTTTGCGATAATCAGATTATTTTCAATGCAAAGATGTATCAATCCAGTGCTGTTTTCTGACTTGGACATGTCCTCTATGCCTAACAGTAACGTATCCTGCTTCCTCTAGTTTCTTGCTAACTCTTTTTTCAAATCTGTTAAAATTATAACTGTATTATTATCTAACATGTTTTATTATTGAATATGTTTTTAAATTGTTCATAAAATTTTTTCTTTATTTTGGACATTTTCATCTTTGTTACATCTGTATGCAATGATCAGGCTGATTATATCTTGGCTATCTCTAACGTTTACTGTCTTCCTTCCCTTATATATGAATTTCCAATCTGTAATTGAACTTTAATTCTCTTTATGTATAAGGCAAACTACTTTCTGGGTCTCAGGCACGCTACTGTACAGAAGAATAAATCTGTCCTCCAGGGTTTCACATCCTTGACCTTTCTGTTTAATCTGTGTTATGGCCAGGTATTTAACCTTTGTTTTCTTCATTTTATTAATCAGATCAATTTCCTTTCCTGTTAGACCACAAGTGCTGTCCTTTGTCCCCTGCAATTTGACCTGTAGTACTTCCACCTGACTGCTATTTCTTTGCTTGTAATCAACTCAGATATTGAATATGAGGATTGGCCCATAGTATTCTAGATTTGTTGAGGGTTTACTCCCCTAGGAGGGTTGGATACTCCATGTATAATGAGACTCTCCTGCCCTTACCAGAGTCTCATTGGCCATTTTCAGGATTCTCACCTCTTGTTCTTGGCAACTGTAATGCTTCTGGGAATAAATGCCTGTTGTACTTCACACTAGTGAACACTCCCATCCTTCTGTTGTCCACCTCTTGTGATGGGGACAATGAGTTTGGATTTTGAGGAGCTGAAGGTGACTTTGTGGAAAAATAGTGCCAACTTTGTGAAGGATGTACACATGATATATGTAAATTTAATTATAATTGTAGTTTTAGTTCCCAAGAAAAAAAATAGGAGGCATTACTTTGTAATGGCCTCTTGTATCACTGCTATTTCTTATGTTCTTTGAACCAAATAGCTGTTTTACATTGCAAGTGGATTGTGTTGTTTGTGATGGTTTATTGGTCACAGTTAATCACGAACATTGAGTCTGCTGTGGTTGCATCTGAGAGAAGGAATGATACAAACTAACACATTAAAATATACTTGTGTAATATACAGAACTATTTGGAATGAAGATATGAGTTGCATACCAAATATGTCACTTGAGCAGGCATGGCTGCCTTGTACATTCAGAAGAGTGTGGGCTGATTTCATTATGTTTTGATGTGTTGTGGCTGTGCTGGCCATGCCGTGACTACAGTTCTTAGGTGTCGGCCTCTCATGCATAGTCTCGGGTTCAATCCCAGTCCATGTGGGATTTGAGGTGGACACAGTGTCTCTAGACAGGTGTTCCTCTGTTGTTGCATGTCATTATCATTCCACTAGTATTCCGTACTTCTTCATTTATGTGTCACTGATGCTCTGTGATCTTGACATTTGACAGCATCATTAAATAATCACATCTGTTGTGTTCTCTGTTAGGTAAATGACAGGAAACTGGCAGAAACTGACAGTGTGGCCTGTAGTGAGCTTGCCAGACTTGGGGATTATTATAAATGTTCTGTCCATTTCAGATCATTATATGTACAGTGGCATCATTGTTGCATTGTACCTTGAATCTGATGGCAAGTACTTTAATGTGTTTGAGTTGGGTGACCAAGCTGGGCATCACTCTGTTGCACCACTTGCAGTCTGATTCTGTGATAATTTTTGTGTAAGCACATTGGAACATCTGTCCTAAAAGGAGAAGTACATAATCTTGTTGTATTCAGATTCATCCTTTGTAGTAAGGAGCACATTCTCCAAATAAGACAATACCTCATTTTCTAGAAAACTCCTTTAATACACAGTCCTTAAATGTCTGTCAGTAAAATGTGGCCCAGTTAAGCAGTTTCCAGTATTACACAGTATACATTTGCTGGAAACTACTTGATACCTCTGCTTAAAATTATTGTGTAATTCTTCATGTGGATTTTGCTGCACCCAAAAATGGGGAATTTATTTGACTCTTAATGCATCATGGGTTCATTGAGCCCCAAAAATCAACAGGATGACAGGCAAAATTTGTAGCTGTCATTATAACTGTTATAAAATCGCAAAAATCGTAAATTGCTGGGGTGATCATTTGATAAAAGGTTCTCTTCTCTTTGGAGGTGATATGGTTAAAAGTGGCCATCATGATTATCATCAATATCTGCGCTATGTGCTAGTCTGTGAAATTGTCCATTTGGATCACCTGACACATCTGTCAAACTGAGAAGATTTTATTGAATATATCCATGTAATTCACAGAATGTTATTTGATATCTTGTATGTTAAAGGTAAAAAGGTAAAGTTGGTTGTGTCCATGTCATGAATGTGTATTGGGGAGTGGAGGTATTTTTCATGCTTTCTTGGCCTGTACACCAGGCAGCGGTGAGCTTCATGGGTGCTGGGTACTAACTGACATGTCATGCAGTGCCCATTGACTAGGAGGCTAGGTGGACCGCATGCTTGTTTGGACATCTTGGGGATGAGATAAATCTCTGGGAAGGGACGCATGATGCTGGGACATCCAGTGTGTAGCTTCGCCATTGTACCACCTGCTGTACCACAGTAATGTAGAGGCAGTATGTTGTAAGTCTGGTAGTGACCAGCTCACTCCATAGAGCAGAATCTTTCTTGAAATTTGAATAGTGCTGGGCTGATCAAGAAATTCCCTGCATTTTGTGGAACCAGGAATGTCATTACTTTGTTCCTAAGACCCCACCACTTGTCCCTGTCCTGATGCCAGCAGTTCATCTTCACACCCTCTGATTCTGTTTCTGCAAGATACATTGTACTGTTGTTGGTTGTATAGTGACAGCTATGGGTTGGATGATCCAGGGTTCAGTTCATGGTAGGGACAAGTGATGCATGAAACAAGCTGACACTTCCCACAGTCTCATGTAGAGCTTAAGAATGAATGGAGCTGTACCTTTGCTTCCTCTATGCACTTCATAGCATGCAAAGGGACAACTTTTCTGTTTTACCTTTGCCCATATCTACATCTAGGTTTTCCAAGTTGTGTCTTTCTTTCGGGTAAAGGAAATGAATGGCTTCTTGCAGGGCATCTCACGTTTGCAGGCTGTGGCGAGATGTGGCACTGTCACCGTCCTTGTGGTATAACATTGACCTAGCCAGCCCTTGCATTAAGGACAAATACAAGACTAGTGAAACCGTGAGATGGTTGTGTGAGAACAGGCTGACCAGTGTTCAGGAGTTAAACATGGGTAAGTGTATAGTCATTTTCATGTCTTTGTACCAAATCCAGAAATACAAACAACAGATTTAGAGTACTGTAATTGATACTCTCGGTTTATCACTGTTTTATTCTGTGTAGTGACTAGGTTACAGTGCTGGTGACTTCACAGCTTGCATAATGGCATCTTAACTCACCCAACCTCAGGGATGTGATGCTGTGTTGTTGGACATCACTGTCAGTGGTTCATAATCATAATGTTCACATACTCTTCTATAGTAGCATAATGATGCCTCCATCCAAGCCAGTACCTACTCCCCGTCCAGCTTGTGCTGCTCTCCACACACACAGTTTTCCTGTTTGATTCCACTGATGAAGGCACTCTTACTGTTTGAAACACCAGGGACTACTTGAGGTCTTTTGCTGTTCTGGGATGTCACACAGTGCAGAGTGGTAGTTTGTTACTAACATTTGTGACAGCCTATCTGTCCTGTTTTCAAGGGTCATCATTTTTGGACTGTGCGACCCTTGAAGACGGTCAATAGGCTGCCCCGAAATGTCACTAGCTATCAATCAGCACTGTGTGACATCCCAGAAGAGCAAAGACCTTATTTACACCATGGCAGAAGCCAGAAATCATGCAGAGACTACTTGCCCAGCTGCTCATTGTCAGATCCCAGAAGACAACACCATTGTGAAAACCTCATATCTCCTACCTGCTATCCATTTTATTGGTTCTCTGTGCTCTTTCATGAGGGCAAAAGTCTAGGGCATGAAGCTGTGTCTAGTGCTGCAATCAGTGAGATCAACCTTGCAGTATGTGATCACTTATATCCTCTTGTGACATTATTGTGGTGAAAAGATTAAAATTAAATTTGGAGCTTTTGAAGTGGCCTAAATTCTGTATCTTCTAAAGGGCTGGAATGAAGTTCTGTGTTTGCCATTGAGTATCTCAGGGATGTTTATACCATTTAATGGGAACAAAATGTATGCAGGGCATCCTAAAAGTCACTTTACAAAGATTACACTATGTTTAGTGTCTTTGTAAAGTAATTATTAGGACACCCTGAACATGCCATTTATAACACAGGATCAATCCACATAGTGTCACTATTATTATTATTATTATTATGATGCCATATGAACTGATTAATCAGCAGCTGGTGTCTTCACTGTATTTGCTAAAAATATTGCAGTTCCTTTATTGTGTCTAAATGTTTGGTATGAATTGTGACAGGTGGCTGGAAGTTCGTGCAAATAGAGCCAATGTTGGAAGTTATTTCCAAGTATTGCCAAGGTCTTCAAGGTCTCAACTTGACAGGGTGGAAAGGGTTGAATTCAGAACATCTGAAGTTTCTCATTGCCAACTGTCCACTTCTGTCACGTCTTGATCTCTCAAGTATCAATGTAAGAATTATCCTTTTGGTAGTTTGTAATTCATTAACGTCATTTTGTTACTGTCTTATATAACCCCCTGTAAAAACATAATTTTTTGTTTTTATTGTGACGATCTAATATGGCATGAAATGTGGGGAAGTGTAAAATCTTGGAAACATTGTTCTGACAAGCATTTGGTCATAAGCTTACAAAAAGTGTGTAAAATGTGGGAAGGCAACATCGGGACTTTGCTTTCAATACTTGACACCCCTTTAGCTGTTTTGATTAATTTTCAGTATATTCACATTGAGCAATTAAAATACTACAAAATATAAAAAAAAAAGTGTAAGGTCAGACAATACAGTTTCTGGACCTCATGTGTGAGAGCAGTTATATATGGAATAGGAATGAAATTGTTTTATTTTCCATGCCAGTAATCTCCCTTTATTGCAACACAAGTTTCACATCTTTGTAAATGTTTCACAGAACAATAATCATCCAAGGCATGGAGAGGAACTACATGTAATTTGTCTGTTACATTCTTCTCTTTGCCTTTGATGCCCCAAAATCTTTTCTGTGTTAGGGCAGTTTTCATTTAAGGAGTAAAAAAAGTGCAAGATCAGGTGCATAAGGTGGGTAGCTGATCACCACACCATGATTCACCAGGTAGCAGAATGAGCAGGGTTATTGTGCAGAGGGAAGCCATTCCCTTTCACAATTATAGCCTTACTCCCGATATCACCTTCAGTATCCTTTTCAGTGTCTGTGTTTAGAATTTACTGTTCACTGTTTTTGCTGCAGGCACACCCTCTGTATGAAAAAATGATCAACATTGTTTTAATCCACAACTCTTGTAGGCAAAATTTTTGAGCCTCAGTCATGTTTTGTTTCCACTCCATGCTCGGATATTTTATTTCAAGATTGTACAGAAACACCCACGATTCACTCCTGTAATGTTGCAATTGAGAAAGTCTTTACATGTTGTAACTGTGCTGTCTTCATATGTTGTGACTGTGCTCTCTCCACATGTTGTAACTCTGTACTGTCTTCATATGTTGTGACTGTGCTGTCTTCACATGTTGTGACTCTGGGCTCCCATCACATGTTGTGACTCTGCACTGTTTTCATATGTTGTGACTGTGCTGTCTTCACATGTTGTGACTCTGGGCTCTCTTCACATGTTGTGACTCTGTGCTGTCTTCATATGTTGTGACTCTGTGCTGTCTTCAAATGTTGTGACTCTGTGCTGTCTTCATATGTTGTGACTGTGCTGTCTTCACATGTTGTGACTCTGGGCTATCTTCACAAGTTTTGACCCTGTGCTCTCTTCACATATTGTGACTGTGCTGTATTCACATGTTGTAACTTTGTGCTGTTTTCACATGTTATGACTGTACTGTCTTCATATGTTGTGACTCTGGGCTGTCTTCACATGTTGTGACTTTGTGCTGTCTTCACATGTTGTGACTGTGTGCTGTCTTGACATGTTGTGGCTCTGTGCTGTCTTCATATGTTGTGACTCTGGGCTGTCTTCACATGTTGTGACTCTGTGCTGTCTTCATATGTTGTGACTGTGCTGTCTTCACATGTTGTGACTCTGGGCTGTCTGCACAAGTTGTGACCCTGTGCTCTCTTCACATGTTGTGACTTTGTGCTGTCTTCACATGTTGTGACTTTGGGCTGTCTTCACATGTTGTGACTTTGTGCTGTCTTCACATGTTGTTACTCTTTGCTGTCTTCGTATGTTGTGACTCTGGGCTGTCTTCACATGTTGTGACTTTGTGCTGTCTTCACATGTTGTGATTCTGTGCTGTCTTCACATGTTGTGACTTTGTGCTGTCTTCACATGTTGTTACTCTGTCCTTTCTTCATATGTTGTGACTGGGCTGTCTTCACATGTTGTGACCCCATGCTCTCTTCACGTGTTGTGACTGTGCTGTCTTCACATGTTGTGATTTTTTGCTGTCTTCACATGTGACTTTGTGCTGTCTTCATATGTTGTGACTGTGCTGTCCTCAAATGTTGACTCTTTTGTCTTCACATGTTGTGACTGTGCTGACTTCACATGTTGTGACTCCTTACTGTCTTCATATATTGTGACTTTGCTCTCTTCATATGTTGTGAGTGTGCTCTCCTCATATGTTGTGACTGTGCTGTCCACATGTTGTCACTATGCTCTCTTGACATGTTGTGACTATGCTGTCCACATGTTGTCACTATGCTCTCTTGACATGTTGTGACTGCTGTCTTCACATGTGAGTCTGTGTTGTCTTCAAATGTTGTGACTCTTTACACTCTTCATATGTTGTGATTCTTTGCTGTATTCACATGTTGTGACTCTGTGCTGTCTTCATATGTTGTGACTCTGGGCTGTCTTCACATGTTGTGACCCCATGCTCTCTTCGCATGTTGTGACTGTTCTGTTTTCACATGTTGTGACTTTGTGCTGTCTTCATATATTGTGACTGTGTTGTCCTCAAATGTTGTGACTGTGCTCTCTTCATATGTTGTGACTGTGTTGTCTTCACATTTTCTGACTGTGGTGTCTTCACATGTTGTGACTCCATACTGTCTTGATATGTTGTGACTGTGCTCTCTTCATATGTTGTGATCGTGTTGTGTTCACATGTTGTGACTATGCTCTCTTCACATGTTGTGACTGCACTCTTCACATGCAACTGTGCTGTGTTCACATGTTGTGACTCTGTGCTGTCTTCAAATGTTTTGACTCTGTGCTCTCTTCACATGTTGTGTCTGTGCTGTCTTCACATGTTTTGACTCTGTGCTGTCTT
>Ga0136643_10007213_pt1 | contig 16046 bp, 10 predicted proteins | sample TergutLab28metaG_FD_96883 | JGI IMG/M metagenome (GOLD analysis project Ga0136643, IMG submission 96883) | Labiotermes labralis P1 segment gut microbial communities from Petit-Saut dam, French Guiana - Lab288 P1 (version 3) (version 3) | ecosystem: Host-associated > Arthropoda: Insects >... | reverse complement strand
TCTCAGGCCCTTTTTTTTTTGTTCCCTTTTTCCCCTCATACCTGGTTTTGGGTATTGTTTGTTTGCAGCTCCCCCCCCCCCCCGGCTCTTCTTCCCAAGTTTCAGTGTATTCTTTAAAACATTATCTCGAAGCCCTATTTTTTCCCCTGTGACATGTCGTGAAAAGTGGACCAAGTTGTGTATCAGAAGCACACACAGTCTTTGTTCTAAACTGGCGCATTATTTGTCAGATAGAAGTACGCACTTCATGTTGCTTTTCCTGACAGTGAGTGTAGTATCTAGCCAGCTTCGCAGCTGCACTCGGTGTGGACACACACACTTGAAGTACATTGGAAATCAGAGCAACTGACAAGTGTCGGTGTTTGTGTAATGCGCCGTGCACGTACGGAATCTCCACGACTTGAACTGAACGTGCATTGTGCTGGTGTCCACTGGATACATTAAGGGACAGTGAGGTTGGTAGTGAGAGTTCCTATATGGCATCAGCTGCACCATATATGTGCACTTAGAAGCTGATAGTTACTAAGCGTATCGTGAAATTCTGTTTTACATGGAAATGGTCAAGTTCGTCTTGTTTTTCATAAGAGTCTGGTATTTGACACTTTTCTCAACCAGCTGATGTGATGAACCTCGTTGCCCCATGTTACCCTGAGACCAATCTTAGTATTATGCCCCCTGTCTAAGATTTTTTTCTCCGAGTAAGCATTACTTCTGGGTCTTTGCGACAGAAGGACTTGTACATATTTAGTGTTCCACTTGTAGGAATTAACGTTCTCTTATGTGTTTTCGGTATTTTTTGGCACAAAAGTACATTTACTAGATTTCGACGACAGCTAACGCGCATGAACTGCTTTCGACAGGCACAGTACCCAGAACCCGGCTGAAATTGTAATTAATGAGAACTGTTTGCCGCGATACTCCTTAGTTTTCCCAGACCAATGACTGACACGTACTTTCGAATAGACCGTCTTCGCCTTCTGTCACTTTGCAATGACCGTACTGAAAGTGTATTTCGCCGTGTGAAATCTGCACTCGATTGACCGTCATTAAGTAACATGTTATGTATGCTTGCATTTGTTTAGTTAGTGTGCACTTTGTATGTGTCACTTTGTTGCAGTGAGACTACACTTCGGCGATCATGTGTGCTTGCGCTCTGTCGACTGTAAGCAGAGGATACCTGTATAATCCCAGAACGTCAACCCTACTTACCTTAACCAAGTTCTGTTTAATTTGCAGTAACCCAACACTATCCTGTAAATTTTCCGTGCGTCACCGTGACCCAGGTCCGTTTGCGTTAGCATACTTCGATTTGCCTTGCATTAAATCAAACAACCGTCTATTGTTTGAACTTATACCCAGGTTTCTGTAAGTTGAGTGCATGCATGATTTGAAGTGCAGAGAAAACCAGTAAGCTTTTAACTCTGGACGTGTTGATGATTTCCTGACTGCGACTATGTAGGATATGAGTTGGTTCGCAGACTTCTTGTGTGATGCTGTTGTCGGGCACACTGAGTCTAATGATATTGCGAATCTGAAAATGACGCAGCATGAGTTTAGGCAGCCGAGTGTGTGCAAGTGTCAGACGGGAGCGAAGTAATCTGGCGTCCGCGAATCACAGAAAACTTTATTAAAGTCGAGAACGTCACAAGGAAAAATGAGCTACGTTCATTACAAATTTCACGCGATCTTCTACTAGTTTTCTGTCTGCACAGCTTTCTTCGTCGCTTTCTTTCTTTTTCAGCCATGATGGTTGTGAGGTATTCTACTACTTTCGATGCTTATGAAGAAGATGAACATATCGCTGGGCCTTTCTCGTACACCGCTGTTAAGGGATGTTCTAATGCTATGTGAGTGTGATATTACTGAACGTATTTCGATTAAATTTTGCGTGTGGCTCCATTAATCGTTCTCGCGCTTGTTTAGTATTATTTCTTACGGTTCTGGTGCTTAACATGAACATCATATCTGTTGCAGTTTTCTCGTAATTACGCGAAGTATTGTCCAACGAGTTAAAATAAAGTTCTTGTTAAGATAAGCCACTTTCATTTGAACTTTTTTTTCTGTGATGTACGAATGCAGTGCAGTTTAGTGTAGTGGGTTCGTGTCAACACTAGTGATATTGTGCATGTTGTAACATGAAGAAGCTCTGCCTTTTACCATTCGGTTTACATATTGTGTTTGTTTCGTATCTCCCAGTTTAGCGTTAATTCTTTTACTTTCCCAGTGGAGGCGGTTGTATTCGTTGTGAGGTGGAAACTAGACATTCTTGTGTAACTTCCTTGAATGTCTGTTTTGAGAGAGAGAGAGAGAGGTTTGTGGCCTTCATTGTAGAGGAGGTCGAGGGTTAATTTGGGAAGTTTTCAAGAATGTACCAATATTTGCGTGGAAAAATGTTAAAGTTTTATGGATAAAAATAGAGCTAGCGGGAATTATGTTGTGTGTTTTATTTGAATAAAGTCCCTGAGTCCCCGGCTAAGTGACGGGCGATATGTTTTTTATGGTGATTTTATTCTGTGATTTTGACGTGTCTTCCTCGTCTTACAACAGCAGCAGCAGCTACTACTACTAATACTACCACCACCATCACCACAACGGTCAATAACTGCATCAATGATTTGATGAGTTGGTTGTATTTTAAATTTATAAGAATATGGTTTGGTTAGACTGGCTTGTGTGGTTAATCAACGGGTGAAAATTTCTGGTTGATATCTTTGAAAAGTATCCCATTGTTTCTGGAGCATTTCTGTTCTGAGCTGTAACGACTGTGTTGGGGCAGTGTACTTTGTCGTGCTGACTGGTAATGTCAGATGTGTGTGTGTTCCTGTCTTAGCAATAGCTGCTGTGGCAGTGACATGACCGTAAAACCACGAAACTGCCTGCTCACAGTCATGCGTCGGCGGCATCTTCACAGGGTTCAGACACCAGAACTTCCACGATTGAAGATTTATGATTTAAATTTAAAATTTCGCATATGTTGGCTCTGAATAAAATGTTCTTTGTTATATCGTTCTCGATCTTGTGATAAGACACTTGGGAGGAGGCTGAAAATCCATTCGTTTGTATGAATAATGTATTATGTATTCCTATAGCCTGCTGTTATATTTTTAAATGAAACCATGACACCATTATGCTTGCGGCGGTTCGAAGGTTTATAAGACGCTTACGTTGAGGCTATTCCCTGAACTCTCAGTATGGACAGTAGAACGTCTTTGTATGCAACTCGAAAACCCATTTTGTTTTTAATCTTCGTGGTCCAAAAAGAAAATAAAAGTGGCACCAGGTCATGATTACGTCCCATTGCCAGCCCATAGAAGTTAGAGCCCAGTTCCTCTGTCACTTCACTGCTGTCTACACGTTATCATTGTCGGGCTTCCTCTTTACACGATTTGAGGGAATGACGCAACATCTGGGAGGGCCGGGGATTTAAACTGAAATTACAACTTAGGAACAGCAGTGAAGCAGAGATTGAAAGATTTGGATGGGGGCTAGGAAACGCATGTCTAGGCTTATTCAGCACAGACCTTAACAGAAGAGTAGCCAATGTTTCGTACGCTGACGCTGGATTCACACTGTCGCCTCTTTGCAGAAACGGCAGTTTTGTCTTGTAACCTGCTGTCGCTCGTTAATATACGTTATTTCTGCTCTTAAACGCGCGGAATTTTTGCTAACTTGATATACTTCTGAAGTTTATGCTGCGTGCATCATCTTGCATCGACGAGGTAAAGTAAGTACCAAAGGGTAATGTGACATTTGTACGGTACGTGGCGTATGGAAATAGTTTATTCTGTAGCCTGTCTTACGACGGGTCCATAGCCTCTCCATCACAGAGTGCGGTCTAGTTCTTCCTCTTTTAATTTCCAGTATCCTCTTGTTTCATGAAGATCATCCAGTAGCTGCTTACATCTTCCTCATTTTCCTGTCACTTCTATCCTTCCCTCTATCTTTTCTTCAATAATGTGTCTTAGAAGATGTGACCAGTTAGCCTTCTTCCTGTTCGGTGTGTGTAGGATATTTCCTCCTTGTGTGTGTGTGTGTGTGTGTGTGTGTGTGAAAATTGTTTATTGTGTTTATTTCTGGTGCGTTACGCGGTGGCGCATTTGGTTGACACACTTCGCTAAAGTCGAAGTTTGCGGGATCCATTTCTGGTGGGTTCATTCAGGTTTTTCATTAACTTATTCCTCCCAGTCGGACTCTGGCCCTGCGTGCAACTCCGGCTTTAACTTAAGTGACTACCTGTAGTATCTCCTGTGGGGTAAAGACGGCCGGTACGTAGGGCTGATAACCTTGCCACATTCGTGCGCCGACTGTCTAGAATTTCTTGGAGTCTCAGCCCCCCTGGAGTCCTAAGTTTCTGTCTAGGCGTGTAACGGTGTAGCTACGTTTTTGTTCCGAGTGAGGTCTTTGAACAGTATTGTCGAATGGTAGGGTCGTTAGGCATTGTTGAGCTTTGGGATGTGAAGGGCTGCTGCTGTGGCTTAATTTCGGATAATGTCTTGGCATTTGCCTGAAATGAATGAGGTTTTTGAATTTGAACACAGGATTACAAGAGTTCGAAGCAGGGAATAGTTCACGTACGGCGCCAAGCGGTCTTGGAGGAAGAACTGACAACTGGAACGTTAAATATATAAAACTCTTGTGTCTGTGATCCTTCCTGAAATGTTTAGTGATTGTGAGCAAACCGTGATCAGTCTTTGATTAGTATTGTTACAACCATTGTGATCCAGGTTTAGCGATTTGCGTGTAGCAATATTAACAGAAGTAACAGTTTTGTAATTACAATAAATGCCATTCCTCTGCCACATCAGTCGGTTTTTGATCCCCATCGACGTGTGTTTGATATGTATAGTGTAGGCAGAAATATGTTACATGTAGCCGGTTTGCTGGCAATTTCGTTAGTGGTAATTATATTGGAATTTTTTTCTGGATATGATCGGAGCTTTGGCTGCAACATGTGGCGAGCAAAGTGGTGGTGGCGGTGGCGGTGGCGGCGGCGTAGGTGGTGGTGGTGGTGGCGGCAGCGGAGGTGGCGGCGGCGGCGGCGGCGGCGGTGGTGTTGGCGGTTTTTGTTGTCTTCGTCACGGTACTGCCTTCGAGAAAGAACATGTTACATATGTGGTTTTGCGGGACTGAAATGATAATAGTCCCGGATGTAGGGATTCCGCGCTGAATTATTTTTCCCGGGACGCACATCGTTAGGATTTGTAAGAGAAATGTGCTACAGTTTGGTGGTTGGGCCGTCCTGTTTGTTGCAGAATCACAGGCTCGTGCGTTCAGCGAATGTCGGTAGACGTTAATACCAATAATGTGGAACTGCCTGTCTTGTGTGTGTCTGGAAGTGAATTCTCTTACAGATGCCTAAACGTTTGGGGAAACGGTGTGGGAGTGGGGTGGTATATCACAGCGCGCGATTGTGTTTGCAATATCACGTTTGTCTGGGAATGTGGTCCACGCGGTAAGAATTAGAAATCCGCACGAAATTTTGTTTGCTAAGTGCAAAGGGAGATATGGGGAGTTGGACCTAATCGTACAGAGGGAGGTGATAGGGAATTTTTTTTTTCAACTGGAGTTTTTTGATGTGAAAGTGGCACAGTACATAAACTGAAGCACTAAAACATAATGGTTTTTCGGATTCTATAAAACAGGGAGTTTTTTTTAAAACGAACTTAGGCCCACTACCGCCCGTTTGTTCGGTTTTCCTGTTAGAACTTGGATTACAAAGTTGTTACTTACAGCTTAACATTTTCCGAACGTGTCTGGTAATTATTCCATCTGATCTTATGCTGAATTTTATTAAAAGTGTTAACATTGTGTATGCTTACTGGATTTAATTTATAAGCTGTGTAATTCTGAAAAGTTTTGTGCCTTACTGAGGATCCGCGACGTAGCTAGTGTTGTTTTGCACGCCTGTACTCGTATTTTAACGACCGTTTTATGCCGGCTAGGACAAACATGACATTTCTCCATTAAGCCAGCTTCTAGTGTACTGAAATAATAACTGCAAAGAAATATTTCATGAGACATGGTCGCGCAGTGCCTACAGCGGTGCGGATTGATTTCCGTCCTCAGTTGGAAAGTAACATACCTGCTCTGCCAGTCCACTTTATTTTTATTGTGTCTGTACTGAACTAAATGGCACTGGAACCGATAGGGTCTGTTCGAACCCCCGTTTGCAGGTTTCTGAGCCTTAAATGACGGCTTAATTTCTTCTTCTTCTGTGAATTTGGTGACCTCACTGTATACAGGATAGCGCAGATTTCGCTTGACACTCGACCTTTGACAGCAGATGAGCCGCGCCAACTGAATATGCACCGCCTGCACATGGAACAGAAACCTGGCCCATAAATAATGGCGAATGCTACTTTTTAAACTTTTCGTTTTACAAAACAGATCTTGACTGCGGAATTTCGAATACCGTTCCTTAGTACTTTTCAACACCCGATCACCATGACTGCGTGTTCTGGCTTACAAGCTTCCTTTTTTTTTTTTTACGCTGGAACACAAGATCGTGTGTTTGAATCTCACCAGGGAGTTGATGCCGGCCTACTTTTGTTTATTTTGTGATTTGTTGAGGTTTCAGTGCAGACCGATGCCATACGTAAGGAGACCTAACAGATTTCTGTAAGCACCCAGAAAACATGAGAAGCGGTCCAGGCGTCTTTCTCTTGTAGAGTCAGTGGAATTTTTTCCCCTTGCGCAACAGCCCCTAGTGGGCCAGGTTCTCCTCGTTACCGATGCTTCACGATTGCACTGAATATCTAAAAAATGAAATACTTTACAAAAGCAAGATTTTCAGCAAGGGATATCATTTTCGGACACACCGCACACGGCCGGACTCATCTGGACGAGTGATCAGCCCGACCTCTACCTGACAAACATACACATCAGTCACAACAGAGACATCCATGTCCGTGCCGGGATTCGAACCCCCTTTCCCTGCAAGAGAGGAGCTACAAACCCACGCCTTGGACCGCGCGGCTGCCGGGTTCGACATCGTTGCGACGTTTAGACAGAAAAGATGAGAGAGGAAGTGTTTATTTATGCACTAAATCTGCTATATGCTTAATGGTGTGCCATGGTGTGTGGCCTGTACTTAATGTGTAATAGTGCTACTTTCTGGTAAGTACTCGCAATGTTGTGATTCGGCGTTGCGTGGTTACGGCTATTGATGGCTGTTTAAACGAACGTAAATGAATAAAACTAATTGAATGTTTTAAGTCTTCGGGGATGTTACGCCGCGTCGGTATATTTACTAACCGAAGCAATGTGACGTCCCAGAGGATTTGAGTGTCGAATTGCACTGATGTGGCAAACGCAGATCTGGGAAAAAACGAGTATACTTCGGAAAATATCGGTGAGAGCATTTTAACCACATTCGGATTTTTTTTTGCATGGAAGGTAAAGGAGAGGTAAAGTTTATCCTATAATCTGCTCTGAGGCCTTAAATTGGGACTGGAGGTACAGCTGTACTCTTTCTTCAACGTCGGCGCTATAGAAGGTGGGCGGTGAAGGCCACCCCGCGGCCGCTTTACTCCCGGTAAGAGACCTGGTGCCAATTGTACACAAGGCTGATTGGGCAACTGGGCCGGTCTGGACGGTTGCAGAAAATCTCGCCACCACCGACATTCGATCTCCGGACCGTCCAACCCGCAGCAAGCATGTATACCGACTGCGCTACCTATCCCGGCCCAAAAATTGTTTTTGGCTTTAATAAATGCCGTGTTTTATTACAAGGGGAACTCAAAAACATGAGTTAAGAAGGAACCATGTTGTTCACCAATCTTTGTTCTGCGTGCGCTGAATGAACTGCAAGACCCTAGGCTCGTGCTTTCGAAGAAATTATTAAAGTTTACTTGTAATACGAGAATCCTGAAAATCTCGCGTATGAATGACCCAGTTTTAGGCGCGGTTGCGAATTTGCGAAAGCTGCTAGTTAGCTTCGTCATGTTGTCCGTCTGTTCGTCCGCCCGCAAGGAACAACTGCGCTCACAATGGACGGATTTCCTTGAAAATTTTTTACGCGTTTTTTTTTCGAAAATCTGCCAAGAACATGCAAGTTTGATTAAAATCTGAAAAGAATAACGGGCACTTTACATGAATACTTATGTAAATTTATTATAATCTTTCGCTGGATTCTTCTTAGAGTGGGAATGTTTCGGAGAAAATTGGCAGAGAAAATCAGAACACACATATTATGTTAAGTATTTTTCCCCCCCGGAAAATCGCGCCGTATACGAGAATGTGGGAGGAAGAATTTGTAGAGATAGGCCACCGGTGATAATACAGTATGGCAAGGTGCCGCTTTAATGCCGGATACCCAAGACAAGAATGCAGACACGCACCCGTAATATTTAATACTTAGTGCTAACACCAGTACGAAGTATTTTGTACTTCGAGAACAGTGCGAAAGGAAACCCTTTGTTGCATTGCCATAACAAAACAGGCCACTTTATATTGTTGACTGCGACAACAGAAGGGGACTATTATGACGTTTGCATGGCAAGAGTAGTTACGCGAATGCTGCGTAGTATAACGTCGTAGTGCATGGTCTGTATTGTTGAACATAAGGCGGTATACACAGCGCGCTGACCATTCTGTTACTGTTAAGGAAAACGGTCAAGGTAGTAATGTCTTCTACAGCATGCAGCAGTAAAAGACGCAAGGTAACTAACTACAAAATTTGCATGGCAGTGATACTACATTTAATGTACTTTCCGAAATATTCCTTCCAAAAACCCACCGACCCCACGAAGAAGCTGTTAAGTCAATCAGCTAATTAGGAACTGTCACGCCTTTTGTGGACAAGGAAGGTTCATTGCCGTCTTGCCAAGATTCTCTCACGGTACCGTGTAATGGAGCCGGACGACTGCATTCCTCTCCTTTATGCCCATTTTATCGAATATTAATCTTAGCATTCCTGCCATCGGGGCCATGTGTCTCGTAAGTGGTTTTTGTGCCGCAGCATTCTGCATGTGAACCCATGGCAATCAGTGCCTTTGAGCTGATTGTTTTACAGCAGACTGACCTGGGTCAGATCCCCGCAGCGACGGTTCTTTTATCTTTGCCGCCATGTCCAGAGCGCCCGCGGCGATTACACGGTCTCCTGTTGAAGCATATTAGTTCGTCTATCCGTGAATGCAGTATTCACAGCCTGAAGCAGATGATTCTTCTCCACTCTTTGCTAAGGTTTATGCCGAGAGATTTACCGCCACCTGCTTGAGTGACGTGCGTCTTGGGCGTCGTGGCGTTTTCTATTCATATTCGCCGTTTATGTGATAAAATCCGTTGTCTCTTGAATCAGGCCTAGAAGACAACGCAGACATATTTATGTTATATTCAGAAGGACTTGTCAGTAACGTCTGGCGACGATACTGTTGAATTTTAAGTGGGACGGTCAGTCGTCACCGCGAGCGTTATGTTCTTACAAAAACCGCGGTGTGCCAGACTTTGGCCTTTTGGGAAGTTAGCTTTTGGGAGACCGTCGTTCCTGTTAACGTTCTTCAAGCCTGAGCTGTCTGTTTACAAGAGAACTGTATTTGTATGACGAATGAGGCGAATAAGTACGTATCCGTGCGTCACCCTCTGTCACGGTTATAGCGCTCGAACAGAGATCGTAGGGAATCTCAGTTATTCCTGAGATTTGGAGGGCGCATTTTTCTTAACGGGACCCATAGTAACTTAGTGTGAAGGGGGAAGAAAGTACACATTTCATTTGTAGTCTGCAAACTAGAAAGTGAATTCGGTTGCCATCACACACACACACACACACGCACGCACGCACCAGCTGCGAGCGTATAAAATTACTGCGGTAGGCTACTAGGTAACAGCGGTTGGCCGAGGGTAACTTGTGTTCTACACCACAGGGCTCCGCCCTTTTTATGTCAAAGAACCACGCCAGTCATTGAGGGCTGGTTCGCGGGCTTCGGGTGGACAAGTAAGAATAATTGGTATATCTGACTTTTGTAGTGTGTGCGTAGTGTAACATTTGTTGCCGCGTACGGCATTAGTAGAGGGCGCGGGATTGGATAATACCTGTGCTGGAGATCATCTTACGATAGGTCTAGGAGGAGGAATGCGTGGTCCGATAATGACGATTGTCCGGTATTTACGAATTTTGTGTATATGCATATGCTAGAAGTCTCTAGAATGGTAACACGGTATTGTGCAAATAACGCTAATGTATAGGCATAAAATAAATGGAATTAATCTTGTAATGAATGTAAAGCAGTGACATTTAAAGGAAAGAGCCCGCGTTGGTACTCTTACATATTTCACACATTCCCATTTCGGACTACAATTACGGAAGCAACGGAACTCCGGAAAATAGATCGTAAATGCCTGGAAAACTTTGAAATGTGCTGGAGAAGGATGAAGATCATTTTTGACCTATCGTGGGAGAAATGAAGACGTGTTACATAACGTCAAGGGGCAGAATATCCTACAAAGAGTATGAAGAAGGAAAGCTAACAGGATTCGTCACATCTTGCTGGGGCAAGATAGAGTGGAGGATAGAAAAGACGGAAAGACAAGGAAGAAGACGTAAGCAGGTACACTGGATGACCTTAAGGAACGATAGGGTACTGGAACTTGATAGAGGCAGCACTAAATAGCACTAAGTGTTGAAGAGGCTACGGACCTATCGTAAGTCAATGTAATGAATGAATTAATGATAGTAGGCGTATGTATTAGTGCACATCGTCAGGGGTTAGAATGATGAAAGAGGGATGACGGGCTGGGCATCGGGCACGAATGGGAGAGAGTAGTACTGCATGGAAAGTTGTGGTTTGTGTACGTGAAAGAAAGTGTCTACTTGGAAGACCTGTGCATAAATGGTATGTTAATATTGAAATGGATATTAAACAGAATGGTTTGTTTGTTTCATGCACTTCAGGATAGGGAGCATTTACCGTCTGTTTTGAATATGAGAATGCACTTTCGGGTTGCACAAAATTCGAGGAATTATTCAGCCCAAGGGCGAGTTAGTACATATGTTCTGTTTGTTTACTGTACTTTCTTCGTCTTTTGTTTGGAACTTTAAATGGTGAACCCTAAATTTGGAGGCTTTCGCATGGAAATGAATCGATTTTGTGAAAGAAATGTTTCATGTACAAACAGACGTTTGTGAGTTTCGGTAACGGCATAGAAAATTACATGTCCAGGCGTAACCTGGACGAATGTTTGTGCAGCGCACCAAATCGATACATAGTGTTATCACAGATAGTTCCTCAACCGTTCGCGTTAGCGTCTCCGTGTTTATGGACGCGGCTTACGAATGGCGTCTTATGAACAAAATCAACGCATAACGGTATGTAGACTCCACATGTTTCATCCTAGTCATTGGAGATATTTCGCTCAAATTTGGTATGGGATGACCTACACCAACCGTTCATCACTTGTGGTCCAAGGACCTCTTGGGATTGCGTGAATAAATGTCTGGGGGCCCGCGAGCTTAGCGGGGAATAAAATTACAACTTTATTTTCACTAACCTGTAACTGTAGTTCAGCTCTAGTGAGTGTAGGAAACAAAATAATCTATGGCCTATAGACTCCAAAAATTTTTGTTAATTCCCGTTAATCTCACTGTCTACAAATATTGTAGCTTAAGAAAGGGACACAAGAATACATTTGCCTTTGCATTGAAATATCATTTAAAATCGGAATTTAATTTTAACTTGACCATCTTTTAAAATTAATTATTGTCTTATTATTGATTTAGTGGATTAATAAAGAAGCACATACTTTACCACATTACATATTTGTTAGTTTTAATGTTTTGAAAACTGTGTTTGTGTAAAATTGATTTTCTTCCTAATACAATCTGTAATATAAATTGTTTTCCACACACATATAGATTCTACTTCTGTGTATGCTATTTCTTGCGTTTAATTGCGTTATTCTGAGAAGTGGCGCGCAGGTTTCACCAGACTCGGTCAGAGCGGTACATGGCACAGAATAGGTTAAGGACCCCTGTACTGTACGAAGTCTTGAATTTATTGTGGTTAATACCCGTCCGCTATAGTCAAAATGCTCATATAAGCCAAGTGTATTTTTTTTTATCATTCTTACACCTCATTATATACGAAATGTTTGAACCCGACAGCATCAGATATTAACTGAAATATTGCCGGTCGATATAGTGAATATACGGCCGAACGCAGGACGTTGGTTGCCGTGTACTGTTGTCACGTGTGTACTCTTGGATTTTGAAACTCTCTTCTCATTTTTAATTTCGTTTGAAATAATGGTGCCATTAATGGCGAGAACTTTGTGGTGGTTATGTAGTTGGCACAGAAAGAAAAATGGCCAGCATTCTGCTTGAGTGAAGTTGAAGTCTGTTTAGGGCATAACTGGTTTGTCGTAAAGTGGCTGTAAACACTGGCAAGGAGCTGTGCTGTGTGACCCACATTAACGGATAGTCTGTAATAAAAGCTCAGTGCCCGGGGACAGCGTCGTTGTAAATGAAACTTAGATCGTAACGGCTGTCGTCCCTTTACCTACATAAACCGATAGAATCACTAATTGTTGCCACGGCTTTAGTTCGTCAGTGCGATTTTTTTGGGGCATTCCGTGTAATGTCTAAAGTCATTCATGTTACGAAGCGGGGGTGGGGTGGGGGGTGGCGAGTGGTGCTGCAGCAAAATCCCAAGGGGTGGCAAAGTGATTATGTTAAATGGGGAATGTTTTTTGTGCTGAAGCGACTTTAAGCTATTGAGTCAAATGAATGTAACTTAAATAAATACGATATTTTAAGTTTCTGTTACTTGCTGGGCCATTGTGAGTACTGGCTCCAGTCTCCCGGAAGTCTAGATACACCACTGGACGTGTGGGCATTTTTGGCATGCATTTTGGAACGTTGATGCCCTACGAAGGTTCACCATACTGAAATAATTTATTGGTAACTTTCACACCGCCTACGAGGGTGGTTGATCCGGTGGCGCTACGTGACCTGTATAGCTTCTTTTCTCATACTTCCATGAGGTATATAAACGTCTATCAAAACTTTGGCATACAGACCTGTACACCTCAACTTAGTGATGCGCCATAATCCTATTATTAGGGATTTTGCCTATGATTAATGAAACTATGGGTCTTGGATTCGAGAATTCTATGAAATGACGCAGAAGTGTTCTTAGCGGCTCGAGGTTACTGTATGTAGCCCAGTTGTTTTGTTTTCTCGTTTAGTAGTATGCCTTTTCTACTTGTTTTGCGTTACTACGTCAATACCAGTGTATCGGTCGCCTGTATGTGTTGTTGAGTTAGTGCGTTGCTGTTCGCGTTTACCTCCTTTCCCCCACACGTCTTCTTGGTTTAGTGCCTAAGTATAGAGACAACATTCTCTTTTGCTGTGTGGCTGCAGGTGATACTAATACCATAAAACTGATAATATCCACTCTGCTACCATAAATTCCCGGAATTTTATATTTTTATGAAATCTTTATGCTAAATACTTCGTTTACTGCAACCCGCCCCTCGTCCTGGTGATTACATTCAACACTTCCAACGTTCTGCGTCCTTAGGATCCCATCTTCGTCTTGATCTTCCGAGTAGTCTCCTCCTTTCTGGTTTTCCGACAAATTTTTTTTCATTTCTGATCTCTCATGTGCATCCTTTCAATGACCTGGCCATTTTATGATGAACTAATGCCCCTGTAATCAGCTACATACCATCGGGGGAGGGGGTAAATTTTTATTACATTGCGGCTCTTGCCTTCTGCTAATATTTGTTTTTCTGGAATATCGTTTTAGATGAAAATTTTAAGCCGATTGCGATTGGCCGCACGGCAGTTTCATAGCGATACGTTCCCCTTCCAGACCCACTTTTTTCTGGTTCCTTTTATTGCATTTTGCATATAGAATCCGGGGGAATTTTGCTGCGTAGGGTCTCTGTGGTGTCCGGCGAGTCCTACCGTAGCTAACGGATTCGTGGTTTCAGAATTGGAAAGCGGAATAAGCCGGACTTGGTAACTGGTGTAGATTGAAGGAGAGTGGTACGTGCTCTGAAGATTCAGTTTTCCTGGGATGTGACGCAGTGTCATTTGATAGGTTTTCGACGTTTCGGAGCTGTCTACATATTCAGAGTCTAAGCAGCCATATTCGTAGACACATTGTAGAAGTTTTTTTTTGGGGGGGGGGGAGGTCGATTTTTTTTTGGTGTCATGGGCAGGTTTTTTTGCGTCTTAAATTGGCGCACGGAGACTGAAGACTTCTCAGTGTCTGGGAGTGTGTTGGTTTGCGTGTGGAATTAGTGAGGTGCCGAAGCAGTACACAGCACAGTGCATTTTCACATTTAGTCGATAGCATGTAAGAAACAAACTGGTTTAACGAAAAGTCTGATCACAAGACGAAGTTGGAACACGAAAGTTTCCTTTCGTTATCCTCCGTATTAATTTATGTGCAAGGCATACACACGCAAACCAGTCATGACGCAATTTGAAATATTGTTTAAATCAGAATTAACTTCTATTCACGTGTAGGACTTCAAAGTCTCACACGATAACACATCCTGTTCCGTCCAGTTCTGGTACTTAGTTCGCTCAGTTTTTGTAAACGTATGTATGGGAAGTGGTCACACATGTACGATGATACGGGCCATTGCTTTTGAGAAAAACACGTACAGAAATGAAGTAGTTAGACCGACAACTATTTGTAGACGGTACGTTTATAGTGTAAACCGTTTTACACACAAACGTTGTCTACAGTAAATATCCGTGATTGACGTTTTGCTACCTTATTTATTTGTGAAAAATCGTCTTCAAGACGGCGACGTATTTCTGACGTCTGCCTACAGATTTTGACTGTGCGTTCATTAATTACGTAGTGGGTCTTACGATGGGTCCACAGTCTCTTCCACAGCGAGTTCTCCACTGAGTGCGATCTAGTGCTTCCTCTTTCAATTTCCAGTATCCTTTCGCTTCCTTAAGATCATTCAGTAGCTGCTTACGTCTTCTTCCCCTTCTTCCCGTCAGTTCTGTCTTTCCTTTAGTAACATGTTATAGAAGGCAGTTATTATTTCAAATTAATTTAGGTAGTTTCTGTTACCGTAATTGTATAGATGTCTTGTGTTTATGCAGATTTTGATGACATGGAAGTGATTTGAGACTTACTGTACACTGTGCAGAATATGTTGCTTGGAGGCATCTTTCATCATTAGTAGACATTGAAACAAGGCTGTACTACGCGGGTGGGGGTGGGGGGTTGTGTGTGAGAGAGAGAGAGAGAGAAATGTCTGTGCATGCGCTGGTTGTCTTGCGTGACAAGTACAAAGGATTGTGAAGAGAGTTAAGAGGGGCGTTGTACTTCTTGCGATGAGATCCGGCGGTGAAGGCGTGGGAAAGTAATAAGGTGGATTGTGCTGCCGTTTGGTAGCTTCCTGACTAATGTTTTCGGTTTGGCAGGCACATTTGTGTCATACCGCCCCATTTGATATTAAGGAGTGGACTTTGTCCACCCGATCTAGGATTGAATACTAATGTGGCGGCTGTACCTGGGTTACTAATGTCCAAAGACCGGGAGCTGTTTTGTTGACGTAGTGCCCTGAATTTGTATAGGGGTTAGATTTATTATCCAGGCGCGTCCGTGGTGTGTTACATTTAGCAGGTGGAGTGTTATAATGATAGTGAATTTTGGCTTCCTGTTCGCCATTAGTCGATTGACAGAGATGAAAGTCGCATTACGGAATCTTTTTCGCTAATACCGCTGTGCTGTATGCATGTGGCAACTGCGTGTTCGGTTTGTGTTTGTGACCACCAGGCGCACCACCTTTGGAGAAACGATAAACTGTTTTTTTTTGCGACGTATGGATGTACGTTAACACCTTGATCAGAAAGTCGTCACTATAAATTAATTATGATACGTGATTTGACATTTACAGCGTAGGGTTAAGTGAGACATATCCTTGCGTTTCTCTGTCCATGGTTCAGTTTACTTCACAATTACCGTGTCAATATGCATGGTGATGAATCACTCCCCCCCCCCCCCCCCAACAACCAAACCCCCCTTTTCGCGGGGGAAGGGAGTGGAGGGGAGGCAAAAAGTCGGAATACTCCTGTT
>Ga0136643_10007212_pt1 | contig 16046 bp, 8 predicted proteins | sample TergutLab28metaG_FD_96883 | JGI IMG/M metagenome (GOLD analysis project Ga0136643, IMG submission 96883) | Labiotermes labralis P1 segment gut microbial communities from Petit-Saut dam, French Guiana - Lab288 P1 (version 3) (version 3) | ecosystem: Host-associated > Arthropoda: Insects >... | reverse complement strand
TTTTTTTTTTTTTTTTTTTTTTTTTTGTTTTTTTTTTTTTTTCCCCCCCCCCACCCCTCAGAACACCCCCCCCCCCCCCCCCCCCCCCAGTGGCGCTGCGGCCCAACGCGGGCCATGGCCTCCTCATTCTTGAGGTTTCTAGATCACACATGGCGATGTATCACAGTAGGTAGGACTCCCCTGGATGAGCCATCAGCTCATCACAGAGACCTCTACCTGACAATACACAACAGTCACAACAGACACACAACAGACAAACAACCATGCCTCCGATGGGATTCAAACCCACGGTCTCAGCAGGTGAGCGGCCACAGACCTACACCTTAGACCGTGTGGCCACTGGGAACGGCTAGATACAGAAATAGTCATACAAAATATCAAAGGTATATATGATACATGCAAAATAGAGCAACTGTCATAGCTAATAGCTTAACAAAACAATAAATTGATATGCAAAACTGAATGAGAATATACATACATTACATCTGCCATTAATAAAATTGAAATTAAAAATAAAATTATAATCTGTGTTATAATAATATAGGAATTTGCAATATAGTAGCAATTAATAAAATACTGTATCTAAGTGCTATATTAAGTACAGAATAATAAAGAACCAAGATAGGTCATTTATCTCCAATCAACATATTCCTCCAAGCAATACAAGGATTTAGCAAGAAGAAACTTTTTAAGGCTAATTTGAACTGTTTCACATCATATGATAAATCTTTTATAGTTGACCAAAGTTTGTTAAAAACCCTAATTCCAAAATAATTCAGGGCCATTGCTCTTTTCAGTACCTAAAGGATTTTAGATATCAGCAAACACTCACACATGAAGTACTGCAGCATAGAAATAGAGCCCGGGTACACCAGACGCAGACCAAATGTGTGAGCCACTAAATAGCTGACCACCTGACATGGCACTGCAAACAACCACTCCACTGCTGTCCGTCGAGGTGAAGGCCGGTCCACATACAAGCGATGTTTGGTCTCATCACTAAAAGCAGAAAATTGTGGCCATTGCTGGAGTGAATCTTAGCCCAGATAAAAGGGTTTGTCCCTGCCACCTTCTCTTGGACTGAAATATAAACAAATCATTGGTATTTGCTCTTAAAAGGCTCAATGGCAGCAACAAAGTGCCACAATTAAACACACACACACACACACACCCAATACTTTACAACCAATCTGATGTTTGTGTGACTGCATCACTGATACAGTAATATAAACAGCCAACTAGACGCAACAATAATCATTTTATGAAGTGAGAGAGAAAACCAACAAGATGCAACAGTTAGATGTTCATTATCAACACTTTCTTAACATGTTTCGGGCATCATCATGTCCATCTTCAGGAGAACAAGACGTGTGTTACTGCACGTGGTGTGCTGCGCTGATTCTGCTGGATGTGGTTGGTAGCGGTTGTGGGGTGCTGCATTGTAGGGTGCAAGCATTGTGAAGGTTACTGTTCACAGTGCTCGCACCCTACAACGCAACGCCCACGCCCCACAACCGCTACCAACCACATCCAGCAGAACCAGCGCAGCACACCACGTGCAGTAACACATGTCTCGTTCTCCTGAAGATGGGCATAATGATGCCCAAAACATGTTGAGAAAGTGTTGATAATAAACATCTAACTGTTGCATCTTGTTGGTTTTTTCTCTCACTTCACAATTTGCTCATGATGCACGGTCACAGAAACCTAAAAAATAATCATTTTATCAACAATTTCAATCAGCTCAACATGTTTCGGGCGATAATTTCGCCCATCCTCAGGAGCACTAGAATGTGTTTACAGTTTGTGGTATAATGCATCGTTAAGGACTACTATTCACTTGTTTTTACACTACTAATTATATAACCCGTCCTTACAGTGCTTTATACTACAAGCTGTAAACACAGTTTAGTGCTCCTGAGGATGGGCAAAATTATCGCCTGAAACATGTTGAGCTGATTGAAATTATTAATAAAATCATTACTGTTGCATCTTGTTGGCTGTTTATATTATTGTATTATTACTTTACAACCCAATTTGATGTTACCCTTCAATTGTTACAATATCACAAGGAAATTTCTGAAAGGTCTTACCCATCAAAATTACACATTTTCTGACTCTCCCGCCCCCTCTAGGCTACATATCCAGGATATTATAACGTTCATGTTTTAATCAATGAAACAAAACTAAAAGTCAGTACAATCATGGTAACTTCCCGTTAGGTGATGTCCACCATTTCTCATTTACTATGAAAAACAATCTATTTCAAATGTACACTATAAGGATATAGGTTTAAAGTTCCTATGTTTAAAAATATCTTTAAAGATTTACAACAACTGCTGAATGCACAACTCACCCTTCAATGTCCGACCACTTGAATTCAATCGGCCAAGCGTAGAATTCAAAATCGTATCTTGACAATGCTTTCTAAAAAGGAAATGACACCAATACAATAACTTTCACTAAATATAAAATCGGAATTACATTTTTAAATTCATGTTTCAAGAAAATTTACGTACTAATTGAATCTTGTCAGACATAATTTCACAGTTTCGTGTCATGGCACCTCATAGAAAATTTCATAAAAATGAACATTATTGTACTCACTTTTTACAGCACATTTCACAATAAGGGAAAACTGCACATTGTTTTCAACCTCTCATACCCATATGGAAGAGAACGACAGTCTTATGTTATCATTCATCATCCATTTTGTATTTTACTACACACAAATTTAAACACCACCATACAAGTGCATATCAAAAGTAAATCACCTAAGCAGACACTGACTCCAACCAAAATTCAATATCTAATCCACAACTACTTATACGTCTAATGTGACATATACCCTTGCAAACTCTTCTACTTTAATTTAGTAGGCCTACATCATTTGTTTCCTTGGGCATTATTTTTACCTGATAAATTTCTTGGTTGAATGGTTGCATAAACACAAATAATTATTCCTGTATTATCAGTGAAGAATAAAAAGTTTTCATTCCTACTTTTACTACTACCAGGTACTTATTAACCTGTTTCTTAAGTGACAGTAAAGGTCATTATTACCCTTATTCATATATCAATCTATGATGATTGTTCTGGTACAAACCTTGGTATCCGTATTAAGTTCCTTCTTTGCAGCAGTCAGCGAATTCAGGAAAGACACATAGGTGTGATTGCTAGCTCGACCTATGCCTCTAAGACAGTAAGAGGCTGCAAGAATTAAGCCTATTCCAGTGAGGAATTTCGCAATCGTCATAATTCCATCGAAAACGAAATAGCCTCGTCGATATAAGAATGTTGCCAGAAAGGGAGAAGTATATAAGCCAAAATTCCACATGATGAATAACTGAAAAATTAAGGCACAAAGCGGTAACGACTATTCTTAACTGGACGATGTGACATCACGTTAGGTTATGTGAGGTTAAACATTCTGGTTTGGATTAGTCTTAGGCAATAACATGATGGCACCACGTTGGACTGTCACCAAAAAGCTACTGAGCTACAGCAATATATACATATATACTTATGTAACTAGAGAAGACAAAAAAGTAACTATGTCAATTACATGCATTATACAATGACCAGCGTAAAATACCACGTCAAATACAAGGATGCGTAATGTCAATAAAACAGAAAACCACACCTATTGCAGATGGTAATGTTATTAACCGACCCGCAGTTATCAACTCACCGAATGAATAACCTGATCTCCCCACTTTTCCAAATGCCCAGCTTCATAGAGAACCTAGAAAAGTAAGGTTAGCCAAATATTAATAGGAACACAAATTCATATTAACGCAAATATTGATGTTAGAAAATATTAACAGATTTCATTCACTTGACAGACTCACATCGGGTCGCCTATCATCGTATATTTTATGCAACCTAGGACTAAACATACATTGCCAAATCAACTTCACAGCAGCCATTTTTAAATTACACACGGATATCTACTGTGTGTTGGGAATAGTTCGTGTTACAGAATTCCCCATAAGATGGGAATTTCAATCGTTCATGTTGCCCAACCTGTGAACACAGTTGTCTTTTTCACTGGACGGGCCCAAATTTTATTTTTTTATTTTATTGTAATATTTCCCGTTAAAATCCCCTACGCACCCCACTTTCCAAACGAAAAAGGGAATTAGGTTAAATAATTCTTTAAATAGAGTTTGTGGTCAAGTTTTGCTGCGTAGATTACTCCCCAATTTTGAAAAGGAAAATGGCCCCTAAAACTATTGTGGATCTCCTCGGTGCCTCGAGGCAAATTCCGGGATAGAACTCCCATGTACTCCATAACCGCTTCCTTCCACACTTTTTCAAAGTCATTATTATCTAATCATATTACAATTCGAGTTTATATTGCATGAATTGCTGGAAGCGTCCTTAAATAAACTACAGCATTGTTTAAATCGCCTGTACAGTTACTGTATATCAATGCAGTACGAATAAGGAAGTTAAACTTAGATCGTTAAAAGACTAACAGTCTGAATAAAGTCGAGACTTTGATTCTGGTGTGAGATGTCAGCCCTATTATGCAAATTATGAACGAAGAAATTTATATTGCTCTTCATTCAAAGTGTTTTTTTTTACCTTACTTTAAACAAAATACAACGACATGACCTTTTTTTTAAGCATTTTACAACATTAAAATTTCAGAAGATTAGCTGTCCAAAAGCTGTTACATGCATGTGGGGGGAACAAAGTAACACCAATGCATTTTGAACAAGGACGAAACACACAAAATCAATAATTTTCCCAGGCTTGAATCATCAGGAGAAGAATGTTTGTATTCACATAACTTCTTTTATAGCATTCCACTTGCTCAGCAAGTGTTCTAGTCCGGGGTTTCCCTGAATGCCTTCTCCTCAGCACTAATTTCAGTTTCCCCATCTCCCAGTAGTACTTAGCCCCCCCCCCTCGTGCCCAATGTTTCTACGTAAAGGAAAAGAATAATGTTCAACGCATCGTCTCTCAAATATGAAGAGTGCTCGTATTTATTATTTTATGCTGTTGTTCTTTGTTTCTGAGCTATGATGCATAATGGGCGGTATGGTGGGTGTACGCTCAAACATATGTACAGTCTAAATTTCTCAAGCAGTTAGTCTTTCTCAAATCCTAGGAACAATGCTAGATTGAATTTTCACTATATCTTAATATTTGGGGCAAGTTCGGGTTTTTTTTCATACTACACAGAAATGTATATTTAAGGAACCTCAAAGTAATGGTATATGAGAATTTGAACACAACTGTTCTTCGGAATGCTGACAAACATTTCGTTGGTTGGAAAACTACTTCACAATTAATTACAATCCGAACCACTACCACACCACACAAACACCATTGACAGATTTCTACGCTCACATCCATCCCTCGTATATGTCCTGGTGGCCTGTATAAGTTACGGCTTCACATAGTCTATTTAATTGTGTCTCTAGGCCACTCCAGGATAACACTAGGCTGCAACAGTCCATAACATTTAAACAATCAATCATGGCTCCCTTTTCCAGAAACCATACTAAGAAGTCCTCTGCAATTCCGATTCAACAGCATGCTCCATAGCGTCATACAAAACAGTGTAGTGTACAGCATTCCCATACCAAAGTGCAATACAATTTACCAGACACCTCGCCACTGCCGATATTTGGTTTATTTAACGCTGCTCTTCAACTGTACTATTGACAAAGCATAAAATGATGTTACAGATTTCTCGTCATCGCAACAACACAACTGATCATGCTTAATTATGATTACGTTGCTAGAATTAAGGGGAAAGGCACAGCGCACGTGTTTGTGTGTACGTGATAAAGAGTAATGAGGGAAGCTAGACGTTGAATTTTATCACAGCAGTATATTTGCAAGTATTACCACTTGCGAGGACCTCTATGAACGATACTGTAACCCGTACAAATCAGACTTAGTGTCGGGAACCATAATCTGCTCTTATCCGTGTTGGAAAACGGTGTTCATTAACGCATGTCGTCTGCTGTAAACGAAATGGTCATATATGAAGGTCAGCAAGGACTATAGGAACGCTATTGTTTTTCGTAATTAGTAGTAAATATGTCATCGGCATTCATTAGGTCAAGGTGTTCTCGATTTTGGTGTTGTCAGAGAACTGTTATGTGTAACAACAGGTCTGTAATTCATAAGCTGGAAGAAACTTAACCCTAATATCACCCTTGCGTTACGGTATTGCTGTTGACATCATCACTTAAATTAGGCACTTAAAGCAGGTGTTGGCCCTACAGCGTGTAGAACTGTGGTGTTTACAAATATTCGCTAATACGCAGTTTTATAGAATTCAAACTTCTTTTGTGTTCCATCCATTAAGGGGCTGTGTCAGTAATATATCTGGAGTGAAATTAATTAGCCACGAGTAAAAATAAAACTCATCCACAGTGCAGTATATTTTATTCCTTAATTTGTAGTAAGATATTTTATTTCATAATGTATAAGAGAAAAGTGCTGACGCTGTGTGCCCTTCAAATCGCCTAGAAAATGAGCCACATGAGGTTCAAAATGACGCGTTATACCATGGCTTATCGTGGGGATGGGTATGCAGTATGACATGCTCTATTTAATGCTGTTCTTTTCTCCTTGCAGATTAATTCATAAAAATGTGTCGCCAGAAGGTTCGGAGAAACAAAAGAGCACCACAGTCATTAAGCAGTATGCATTATCACGCTATATGCAGCTTGTCAAAAGCTATGAAAAGGTGTTGGAAAAAAAATTCCCGACTGCACTGCATGTGTACAGGATATTTATGGTGGGAATTAAAGACTTTTACAGAGATATGAAGTACTACTTCAAAATTTACAGAAGATTATCAATGCCAGCAGGATTCAAGTGCCTTACTAGAAAAGAGATAGAGTTGTATCACCAGATGCCAAAGGATATGATGAGAGTGGCCCCTATGTTAATTCTATCCACTTTACCATTTGCAAATTACGTTGTGCTTCCATTAGTGTGAGTAATCATGCCAAAGGTCACACATGTTCAATGATGTTCCTTTCTTTGAACATTTCATTTGAACCTTAGTAAAAATGTTTGTTCATGAACTGGCAGGTACCTGTTCCCAAGACGGCTACTGTGTCAACATTTCTGGACTCTGCAGCAGCGAACAGAGTTTGCCATGGAAGGACTCCGCATTAGATTATATAACAATAGATCAGTATTTCGATGTGTTCAGGCCCAGCTTGATACACTGAAAGGCAAAGATGAACACGAACATTGGGCATATGTTCTTGGACTGCTGGGCAGTGGCATGCATCCAAAACCAGAAGATATTGTGAAGTCTATAGATCTGTTTCGTGGCGATCCATATCACCTCTCATATCTGTACCCTGGACATGCGGTAAAAACATTACACATTGCTTATATGTACAGATTACATATTTCAGAGTATGAGATACTGTTATTTTGTGGGGTGCTGAACCATTTCTGGGAATACAATCTGAACTGCTAACAGCACTACATCCCATAGTGAACACCCAGGCTATTTCCTTCCACTTCACAGCTTTACACGCAATTTCCATACATTCTCGCTTAGCAGTATTTTCCCCACATTCTTGATCTTCAAAATGGCTGCATTCTAAAAATATTCCCTCACAATATTTTAGTCACATGGTTAGAAATGTTGCTGTATGCCTATAATGTCCTGCCAATTCATAGCACATCCACAGCAGGATCATGTCAGGTTGCGTTTACCTTTCTCTTCCCCTCAAATGGATGCGTGGATGCTTAGACAATATATATTGAAATAGGCCATGCCACTTTGGTGTTCATTTCAATTTACAGTCAATTCAATTCTTATTGCAGATGAAAAAGCACTCTTTTAGGAGTGTTCCACCTCTGAAGATTCTCCATGTTTGCTTCAACTGTCTGAATATTACTAGTAAAGTGGGGTTTCCCCTGTGTACACTATGAAGTCATATATGGGGTAGGAGAGGTGTAGCTTCACTCATTTTTAATCTTAGTACTAAATGGAGGCAAGTGGTTAACTTCATGCCCCAGCTGCTGTACTGCCCGGAAAGAACCCCAGTACTCATTTAAGTAGGAGTCTGGTTAGGCTCCAGGGTTGGTCTGCAAGTTTTGGTAAGGGTAAAGCAGTCCTGTTACAGGCCCGGAGGGGCCCAGAGTGTTCCGGGAAGTTAAGGTTCCCAGATTTCGTGACAGCGGCACAGGATGGTGGTAGGATTTTATGGCAATGCAAAATCCACTGACACCAGCTGGGATTGAACCAGTGACCTTCCGATTTGTAACACAGCACCTTAATCACTGTGCTGCCGCGGTCCCTGGAAGTTTTGGAGAAGATAAAAATCTCTTGCTTATACCAGGATTAAAACCCCAGACCATGCAGCCCATAGCCTACTCAGTATACTGTGCTACTCAGCCTCCTGAACATTGTTGGGCAAGTTCTGTATCATTAATTTCCTCATTATGTGTTAGAAGACTTTTTCTATGAAGAAAAATGCAGAGCATTGTTATATGTCATACAACATCCAGTCATGTTACTGCTTGTCAAGTCATAACAGATTATGTGTGTGACCTCACATTTTAACATAACTATAAATACTGTACATATACGTGAGTCAGTATCTGGAGTGTAGTTTCAAAACAGTACAATACTGAGTCTGTAGAGTAGCATCATTTATCCCTCATTTTCAAAGCATTTAGTTCACTGGGCCACAAGCTTCTTCATGCACAATGAGCAGTATAGCCCACACAACAAAAAAGTGTCCTTCCAGATACTTTCAAACCTGCCCGTGTATTTATTTTACAGAAAGGACTTCTACGGATGCATAGCATGCACACAGGATTGCGCCGGCGCTACAGATTGGCTGAACAAGCAGCTATTATTCACGAGATGGATATGGCTATTGTCAGAGAGGGAGGTGCCTCACAGCTGTCCCAAGAAGAGCTACGACTGGTAATGATGATGATAACATGGTTTCCCTGTGTCTGTAAGCAAATGCTGAGATGGTTCCCAACATTCCAAGTTGCCACTACATGCTTCTCATGTAGTCCTCCAGACTTAAATTTATTAGTAACCAATTTCATATTTTGCATTGCTGTTTTTACTTTAGATGTCTGACTGCTGGCTAGAAGTCAGTATTCGGAAGGTCCTGCGACCGGCCACCTCGACACAGGTTTTCTTGGTTTCCCTGTGTCTATAAGCAAATTCTGAGATGGTTCCCAACATTCCAAGTTGCCACTACATGCTTCTCATGTAGCCCTCCAGACTTAAATTTATTAGTAACGAATTTCATATTTTGCATTGCTGTTTTTACTTTAGATGTCTGACTGCTGGCTAGAAGTCAGTACTCGGAAGGTCCTGCGACCGGCCACCTCGACACAGGTTTTCTTGGTTTCCCTGTGTCTATAAGCAAATTCTGAGATGGTTCCCAAGACTCCAAGTTGCCACTACATGCTCCAGAATTAAATCTCTTAGATCCTTATTTCATATTTATGCACATGCATAATAACCACTGCCACCAGGTGACAGCCCATTTACAGTTAAATATATTATTATTATATCAACTTAACATCCTTTGTGGTTGGCAGTCTTGTTTCATATTCACATTATCCTTGGTTCAGACCTGAGCAGGCACTTAACACTGTATGATGCTTTTTCAGACAGTGTCTCTTGTACAGATTTACACATTATCACACTGTTACTTCCCAGGCATGTTTCCTTCGTGGCTTGAATCCCATTACGATGAAAACAGAAGACATGATACACTGGCTGACGCAGTGGATCGTCGTGTCTCAGGTCGTGGACAGAAGCTCACTTTCACTGCTGCTTCACTGCCCAATTCTGCTTGGATACAATCAACCCTCCAATTGGATGCTGATTCATTAAACTAAGATATCCTCTACAAATATGCTTTCAGATACCTGGAAATCCATGAAGGAAAACAGGTCTGCAAGAAGTAAATGATTGGAAAGCTGCTAATTTATCTTCTGCAACAAAACACGTACATAATTGTGTGGTAGTATTATGAAACTGACAATTTAAATACAAATGGTGCTAATTGTGGTACTGTTTTATTCCTCTCGACCAGAAGCATCACGTTTTTTACTCATGTCATTACATTAAATATAGACTTTGTCACACTATATTGAGTAAAGAATATTTGCAACTGATTTTCTCACTGTGAATAGTGTTCCACATTGCTTAAGATGTTCACACCCTTACATTGTATTACTCAAGGATCAATTTTAATATCATTTCATTACTTCTTGGTTTCCCATGTAATTTCTTCACTTTTAAGTTTTTAAATAGATATGTTGTAATCATTTCTGGTTTGTCCTACAAATGTTTGTGCACATTGTGATCAAATGCTTAGCACAACTCCTCTCCATTCTGAAGGTTCTGGGTTTCAATACTGGCCTAAAGACTGACCATCCTGACTGATTTCTTGTTTTTCTCCATAGTCCACTCACAAAAATGCTTTAAATAGGCCATAATAATATTCCCCTTCCCGATTCAGTCACCTTACTCCATATTACATATGCAACAGGAAAAGGTAAAGCAGTCCTGTTACAGGCCTGGAGTGGCCCAGAGGGTTACAGGAAGTTCCCAAATTTCATGACAACGGCACAGGATGGTGGTAAGGTTGTCAGCCTTACGCACCGGCCGCTTTTACCCCCAGGAAATATTCCTGGTACTCATTTCTGTTAGAGGCCGAGTCGACCCCAGGGCCATGGTGTGATCGGAAGGATTTTATGTCAATGAAAAATTCCAATGACACCAGCTGGGATCGAACCAGCGACCTTCCCAATTTGTAACACAGCACCTTAACCACTGTGCCACTGTGGTCCCCCATATGCAATAGGGTATATGTGAAATAACAAAGGATCAGTCGCCCATGAGTGCTACATGTGCTACCATTCTCAACCTGCTTCATTTATTAATCAAAATAGTACTGTAGAAAGAGTATGAAGTAGGAAATTTATCATGAAATTTTCCCAAACTTACTAGTCACATGGGTGTCATGCAACAAGATTCATGCCTCCAATATTTGAGGTTTTCACAACAGCAAAGTGAAAGAATAACTGGTGTACATTCTGTCAGCTTGGTAATCCCCACTTCACTAAACATGTCTTAGACATTTATCTCAGTATCTAACCAACTTGATGCACAAAATTTGTTTCACAGTAAGTTTTATTTCATGCCTCTACATGTTTCAAGCACATGTGCTCAAAACATGTAGAGGCATGAAATAAAACTTATTGTGAAACAAATTTTGTGCATGAAGTTGGTTAAATACTGAGATAAATATACCGAGATGCACGGTCAACAAAACGTCAAAAAATGCCTTAGACGGTCTGGAAGAACAAATATGTTAAAAGGCAGAAGGCTTCAATTTCACACAGAGCCAGCTCCTTCGAAATATTAATAACACACAAAATAAAATTACACTGTAGCCAGCTTCAGCATAATCCACTGTGGCTGTCTGTCTGCATCACCTAATTTCAGCTTAAAAAACTATTATGTTTTGACCTCCTATATTTGTGTTAGCTGGAGTTCCATGTCATAGAGAGTGGTCTGAATGTAACATGAAATACTGAAAAACTTTTAAAAACCCAGTCTATTAAAATGAAGGCAATGATACAGCCAGTACCGGAAATTTGTGTTGTAGAAAATCAACCAAACAACATTAATACCTCACACAAGGAATGAAATGGTTAATCTGTGTTCTCAGAATGAATATACCACTACTTTTTGCAAGAATAGTTTATTTCCAAGATTAAATATCATATTACAAGAATTAACATGAACACAACTACAAGTGAATCTAATTACAACAGTAGAGAGCACTATGGGCTTGAACCAAGAGGAATATATGCAGGTAAAATTCCTAGTTTAGGGCGTTTTACCTCTGGTTCCCCAGCATCATGGATCTGATATGGACCAGCTACCATCTGTCCATCTGTGTGGCACTGTGCATTCTGCCATGCCCTCTTCATATCATCAACCTTCTTCAGTAATTTCAACCTCTTTACATTCAGATCACCACTGTCCACTTGATGTGCCACTTGCGGATCCGTAGGTTCTGCACCAAACTCCACCAAAACCATTTCTCCTGTATCATAATACCTCTTCCGTTCATCAATGGCTGTAACATGTGCTTTGGCTGGTGCAGTGGTGTGTTTCTGAGTTTGTGCCCTCTTTTTGACTACTGTCTTGTGAGGATATGCACAGTACTTACCTTTTGGGCAGGAACCTGCTTTCTCAAACTCTGGACAAAGGTCTGTGTGTCGCTTCCTGCACTGCTTACATTAAACAGAAAAACATCAGTAATGAAATAAAAACCAACAATATGGAAAAATCAATACACTGTTACTGCAAAATTGTATACCGTACACAGTCACAGTAATTTCTTCTGACAGGAAGATTGGTTGGTTACTTTTTGGTTCAGATAACCATAAGCTGTGGGCCAGGACAAAGCAGTCAGTATAGCGACTTGCTACAGGCTGGACGGTCCGCAGATCGGATCCCAGTCGGGGCAAGATTTTCTGCACCCATCCAGACCGGCCCTGGGCCCACCCAGCCTCCTGTACATCAGGTAGTGGATCTCTTTTCCCAGAGTAAAGCTGACGGAGCGTGTGGTTGACCACCCACACGCATCTAGTGTTAAGGTTAAAGAAAGGGTAGAGCTATATGTCTACTTCCCCTCTGGACCTTCATGGTCTGTTCTAGGGTGGATTTACCCTACCTTTTTAACCGTCAGCCACTATGGACATTAACAATTCCTAATACACTAAACACAGCAACCAAATCAGTAAACATAAAGCAGAAATTACTCCGAATTCTGGTAACAGTACTTCCTCCACACCACCTTAACAGTCTTCTCTAGAAGACAACAGAATTTCCTTCATATTATATGGAAAATACCACTATGATATGGTCATAAGTCACATCTACAAAAAGGCAGTGCATCAGTGACAAGCACATTGCCGCATTTCATATAACTTACACCTTTCAAGAGGCCCACTGTGAAGTCTGGGGCCATGGGAGATGATCAGTCTGTACAAAACCAAATGAGACAATTCACAGTCACTCTTCTACACACACCATGCAATACATTATTGTGCTACCTGTATAAAAATGTTACATCTATCTACATGTGGCATAAAGTTGCAGGTTTAAGATCTCGTGATCCATGTCTTAGCCTGAATGATATTCAGAAAACATGTCCCAAGGCCATAAATACAGAAAAGCTAAAGTTATGATGTACCAATTGGCAGTAAAATATGAAATAAGTTAAAGCTGTTAGTTAACTGTGACACAGCACCTTTTATGAAGGCAAAAATTATACACATCAGAATGTAAATTTAGTTACAAAAAATTTTGAGTGTCGTAAAATCAATTTTTCCAGCCGTTAGTACTCTGAAGATACAAAAACTCAAATACGTAAGACACGTGGCACTCTACCATTATCACATGGCTGAGGCACAGGCACTCAGATAAGGAATGATGATATCAACAGGTCATGAGATAAGACAGCACATTCTGTCCCCTCTGACCTGCGTACTGAAGAACTAAATAACTACTACCTCCCTCCTAAACAATATCACTGGTTAGCTTATTTATGCGTATCACAAAACAAAGCAAGGATAAGTGAAACATTTTCCCCACTCAAATGTCAAACTTTCCTACCATGATAGCCACAACAAGATAAACCTTACACTTGGACTGGAGGAAATGCTGGTGCTAGAAACCTTAAAAAGCACCAACCCTGGCACAAGATGTGCAACATACAGGCTACAAACCAACAAGTGGGACTCTTTTTATTGTCTTCAAGGTATAGATGACTCTCCATTAACCGGCTCTCAAGCAAACTTTGGTTACGCACAAAAAACAGGTAAAAATAACAACCTCAAAAGTGCATTTGACATTCAGGTGACTGTGTATCGTGGTAAGTTCTTATAATAAAACCAGCCGGATGTACTAATTTCTCAAATTTATTTTTTGGAATAAAACTCTACATGTTTCGGACAGTTCCTCTGTCCACCATCAGCAGTTTTTCACTGTACACACAGCATTGGTATATGTCACACTGGTTTGCCGACAGCTTGTAAGCTGTCAGCAAACCTGTATGACATATACTCATACCACTGCTGTGTGTACAGTGAAAAACTGCTGATGATGGACAGAAGAACTGTCCGAAACATGTAGAGTGTTATTCCAAAAATAAATTTGAGAAATTAGTGCATCTAGTTGGTTTTATTGTAAGAATTCAATAGTGAACTGCACCACATTCATTACAGACATACAACCTTTAAACAACCAGGTTTAAGAAAAAAGTGGAGATTATTTAAACAGAAAAAGATCAAATGATTACATACAAACAGCATTTTGTGGAAAATAAAACAGCAATTATGCAGCATGTCTTCAAATGCAGCAGATATCCTTGCTGCCTAAATATATAAAATGAATTTCTAAGGGTGTTTTATATGCAAACACAGGTTGTTTAAAGGTTAAGGTTTATTACTGTATGCCGTATCTGCAACCTGTAAGTCGTCATCAGCATACTTAATAAATGCCAGTTATGACTCTTCGTGCTATTCTGCACTTTCATCACTTTATGCATTTTACTGCTTTTCCAGATGAACTGGTTTTTTAATTACTGGCCCTACCATTAAGTCTGGGCCCAGGTAGCTCAGTCGGTATAGCGACTTGCTACAGGCTGGACGGTCCGGAGATTGAATCCTGGTGGGGGTGAGACATTACACACCTGTCCAGACCGGCCCTGGGGCCCACCCAGCCTCCTATATAATGGGTACCAGGTCTTTCCTGGGCATAAAGCAGCCGGGACGTGGCGTTGACCAACCACACCCATCTAGCGCCAAGGTTAAAGAAAGAATAGAACTATACCTCTACTCCTCTCTGGGCCTTTGTGGCCTGTTCGAGGGTGACCTTTACTTTACCACCATTAAGTCCTATTTATGACAGTTACATGGGAGTCCACCATACTCAGTAACATTTAAAAAATCAATTACTTCATTATAAAATTGACTTTTCATGCGCGAAATATTGGAATGAACATGCTATGGAGAAATCTTACCTTCTGGCCATCAGGGCAGTAACCACGAAGAAAGTTCTTGCATATACCAGCTTTTGCATTCACTTTCACATGAACGTAAGGACAATTGTCTTTAACACAGCAGCCCTCTAGGAAGTACTTGCACGTCGGCATTTTCTCTGGTCCGACGTTATGAGACAGAGTACAGTCTGTGACTGTACAACAGCCTTGTAAAAATCTGTGCAAGAATGCAAAATACTTGAGCTATTATCACATAACTTTCATATATCTTACAATACACATGGCCTCTAACCATCACCTACAGTATTTGGACTTTTAACACACACAAACAGAACGTATTCCCAATACTGTCATCACTCAGTGGGCATTTAAGGTCTGTACACATATTAAAAACAATGGAAATGTATGGCATAACATTAATGCAATTATCAGTACATAAAGCTCACACTTCTTACCCCCAGATGTTTCAGGTAAATCCAGAAAAATGTATGAAGAGAGTATTCAGAACATACCAAAACTCCCGCGCTACACCTCTGCTCTCACATGACATGCCTTAATGGCATTCACAGGTACATCAATGCAATCCCAAAAGAAACATCATATTGCAATGTAGTTATTAATCACAATCAACACAACTAGTTATTACATTTTTTTCAGATGAGTTACATAGCTACATATGTAGTTCACTAACCAACAAATGCACTATTTATTAACTTGGTTAAAAGTTTTCAATTTACCTTAAAACACATAATAATATAGCTTCTATATGTTTCAGTCTTTAATGACCATCATCAGGGAGCTTTATCCATAACTAACTAAAGATACATTTATGTTAAAACACTTGGTAAAATTATGTTGTTATACCGAGTGTTTTAACCTTTTGGCGCCGGAATTATTTTTTTTAATTTTAGCACACCCTGTATATAAAATGTGAATAATACAGGAACCAAATACGTTAGAATTATGAAACAAACTGCATTTTGAAGAGAAAAA
>Ga0136643_10007211_pt1:10000-16047 | contig 16047 bp, 11 predicted proteins | sample TergutLab28metaG_FD_96883 | JGI IMG/M metagenome (GOLD analysis project Ga0136643, IMG submission 96883) | Labiotermes labralis P1 segment gut microbial communities from Petit-Saut dam, French Guiana - Lab288 P1 (version 3) (version 3) | ecosystem: Host-associated > Arthropoda... | reverse complement strand
GTTGGTGCAAAATTTTTTCCTTTTCTCCAAAATGTAAAAAAACCCTCCCGCACCCCAACAGGTTTCCCATTTAATGAGAACCGGGGGGTTCTCAGGCGGCCTTAAAAGAACCGGGGGGGGGGGGGGGCGAAGCTGACTACGCAACCCCATTTAGTGAAGATGTTAAGAATGAGTGGATATATATCTCTGATCCGCCATTTACCTCAGTAGCGTGACAAAGGTCAACTTCTCGGCCCATCATTATTGCAGTATTACAGGATTTCGTTCAGTCCATCAGACAAATTATAAGGTATTATCCCTTGATGAGGTCACGACCGTCTCCTTCCAAACCGCCCCCAATTCAGCACTCAACAATAATTATCCCATTATCGACGCCACACGGTCTGAGATACTTACACCTTTGCAAAACCTTTACTGTCTTACGCAGTTATATCTGTCTTCAAAGAAACCTGGGCATAAAAAACACTGTCTTTAGCGGAGTACCTTGACAACTATCCAAACTTAAAGTACCTGTGTGCAACGGAACCTTCCTGCAACGTAAAAAATTTAGGTCCTTTGCGGTTCCATTACATGCAGGTTTGACGGTACATTATAGCTGAGTCCCTCCACTTCAGATCATAACAACAGAGCTACTGACGTTATAAAAACTGACGTTTCACAAAAGTCCGCCACGTTTAAAAATTAAAATATTAATAATCATAACTTTGAAAAGCGTTTAAATTCTAATATCACTTCTACTACGCCTATGCCTGTGATTTATGGAAACCCAGTGATACAAAACCTCTTCAAAATTTCTGCCAACAAATCACATTCTAAGCAACTGAATCAAGTCGAAACACACAAGCCTTCTTCTCAACACACTTTTCAATATCATTCCCTCACCTAGGTCTGCCAAGTTGTTCCCTTCTTTCAAGTTTCCCAACAACATTTTCGTGTGCATTACATTTCCGATGCGCTGTGCATGCCCTACCAATTTCAACCTCCTTCATTTATGCAACGATTTATATCTCTATGGAACAGATACTCCACAAAGACTTGCTCCACTCGTCAAAAAAATTTCACCCCTTGTCAGAATCTGACCTAAAATAGATATGAATCTGATGAGCAGTACGTAACAAAATAACCACGAATAAAATAAATTAAGTTTATTTCAAATTCTTATTCTTTTTTTTCAACACAGAGGTCAAGACTGAAAGATATTACATTTGCTGAATGTCTCCTCTTGTTTGAATATTAAGTATTTCCGCTGCACTGTAAGTCAAACAGACAAGACAAGACAACTATTTTCTTCTCCAAATTCCCTAAAAATAAACTTTTCCCTTACTTTCCACTCTGAGGCCTAAACGTCAGAATCACTCTTCGTCAGACCAGTAGCGTAAGTAACGATACACACCACGTAATTAGGGGCGAAGGGCAGCAAGGGGGAGGTGCGTAAGCAACACGTTGAAATTTTCTGAAGCAATTTCATAGAATGCAAGCCGACAGACAGAAGAAGGGTGAGAAACAGGAGTGTGGAGGGTTGGACTTCCTCTTCCTCCTCCCCGCTTACCCGCGCCCACACTTCCTTGCCCCGTTGCGTTGCTTCTAGCGTAGTCTCCAGGGGTAATGGCAAGTCAAGATTGAATATGAAAATTTAATAATGCAATACAGCCACCAATGTACGGCAAAGTAGAGATGTGAAGTGGAGGGGGTAAGTCGCTTCCAATCAGCCTCCCTTCTTATATCAAAAAAAAAAAGCGAAAAGCTTCAAGAAATAAGAAAGAAGAATCTTTGAAAAGGGATAACAGAGGAGGATGGAGAAATAAAATATTACCTTTTATGTAAGTGTTCATTTCGGCAGAAGGCAGCGCTTTGAAACACAGTGGTATTTATAGGTACCAGCCGCTTCATCATTAAATACCTACTAATTTTTTCCACAGAGCGTATTTGGGCTTTCCGTGTGATTTCCAGAATAGACGATTAAACTGTTGACCTTTGTAATGCAAATGTATAGTGTTCTCTGTGAGTTAGGAACTGAGATATTTTAGACAAAGGCGCAATCATTTTTTGCTGCTCTTCTGGACATATAAGCTGAAATTATTCGTTGCACTGTGAAGGTATTTTTCACGATAAAGAAGCTAAGTGCAACAATCTGTATCCGTCTACAATACAGAACGTTCGATTCGAAGCGACGGAACAGAAAAGGACTGCCGTTACGGTTGGCATACTTCATATGCTGGCTTTCTCCAGGTGTGAGCATAAAGTACAAGCTCTGAATAATATACAGCGTGTCCGGAGAGTCTGGAACCCGTAGGTAATACAAGTTATTCATGACCGCATAATTGAAGGTGTCAGTGATGCCGCTGGCACCATATGGCATGCGGTCACACAAACGATAAATTGTCTGCATTAGTGTATCAATCAAAATGGTGGGCACGTTCAACACATTCAGCAGGTTCACACAGTTTTTATCTCTCTTCTCCACTGTGCTAGACTTATGGGGCATTCCCTAGTTGAAAGACTGTGGTGTAGAAGTTCAAGCAAAATTCTGTATGTACATTACATCAAGGTGTATGGGGAATGAGGGTAGAGCTCCGAGCATTCCTAAACTCAACTCTAGATGGAGCTAAGTGGTCAGCTTCATGTCTCGACATGTTGACACCCACGGAAACAGTTCCCGGCTTCCACTGAAAAGAAGTCCTGATGAACTCAAGTTAAGGTGTCGACCCTACCGAGAATCGAATTAGCATCCCTCAGCCGTTCAGTCCGCAGTCTACTCACTCTACCGATTGAGCTAATGTGGCTAATAGTTGTAATGCTGTATTATTAACACCATCTTCACTCCGAGCTTCCAAATGTGACTCTGCCAGGACTGCAATTTTAATTTCTTTTCTCTGTTCTGGCTCTCTTCTTGTCATGTTCTTCATGTGTCTTGCCCCCTTGTATCTGCGCTGTCTTTGTGTTATTTGACCACGTGAATGAATGAATGAATAAATAAATAAATAATATATATAAATACATAAATAAATATATATATAAATCAATAAATATAAATATATATATATATATATATATATATATATATATATATAAAAGATTGAATTAGACTGAATTACTGCACTCGCAGAAGATTTTGGAAAACGACTAATTGAAATACGATATTTCGGAGGCTGGCTATTCGTATTCTCTTTCAACCTGAGGAAGGAAACGGAGTCAAATTTTGATGTATTGCTGACCGTGCATCTCAGTATATTTACATTAGTATTTAACCAACTTGATGCACAAACTTTTTGTTTTAAAATAAGTTTATTTCATGCCTCTACATGTTTCGAGCACCATGTACTCATCATCAGGAGGTCAAAATTGTATTATACAGCATCTGGTTATCATCACACCTATAGGTTGGTTATCATCACACCTATAGGTTGGTTATTATCACACCTATAGGTGTGATGATACCAGATGCTGCATAATACAATTTTGACCTCCTGATGATAAGCACATGGTGCTCGAAACATGTAGAGGCATGAAATAAACTTATTTTAAAACAAAAATTTTGTGCATCAAGTTGGTTAATTACTAAGATAAGAAAAAAGAAACGGAGTCAGTTGTCAAAAGGTCGTGTTTTATTATTATCAATGAACGCAGAAAATTGGAGTATCATATCGTAGGTCCAAATAATGTTTCCACAAAGAAAGAGTCAATTAGAGATACGATTCTGAAAACAAATTATGTTTTAATGAATGTTTTCGAACCAGAAACCTTTCTTCGATGACAGCAGTAATACAGAAGGATATATATATATATTTGTCAACATATCTTACAAAACTCCGTCAGAAACGTAACTTGTCATGACAAGGCACGTGCATTAAAACGTCACGTGGCAAGTCCGATTAAATTGCTGCTGGCAGTCCACAAATCATTCAGAACTGACATGCCTTTTCACTGGACAGCGACAACGGACGTCTAGTTATTCGCATAAAATCATCGTAAAAGAACTTCAGAGTATTATTCTTTGTGACATTAAAGAACTTGGCAGAGGGACCGTTCCGTCAGTTTGGTGACCAGACCCAAGGACTATTCTTCAACAGTACTATTAGGAATTTAATTAACTGCAATACAAACATATGAATACATTAATGTTTTAAGGCCTAGGGTTTTCTTTACGCACAACCAGGTTTAATATTTAAAATTTCTACATGGTGCTCGCTTTGCGTTGAGTCTTTTGTAAGGATCTCAGAACAGAGAGCGACCTTTGCTTTATACATCATTAACTGATTGTCTTTTATAACCGTGGTGGAAAGTGTTTACAGAGCGGTACGAACTGATGCCTTATATAAAGCAGATTGCTTTTCGTCTGTAAAAGGTTAAAGCACTATTCACGATTGCAGACTCAGCATACGGATCAAAATTTTTTATAGAACCAAGATTCCACGGACTGGTCGTAATTACTGGAACAACATTCTTAATCATATGCCTACTACGACAAACAACATTACACTTCTCATCAAATCACAAATTCGGATTTGAAGCAGCAGCCCGATATTGACACTTCGTAGACGTAGTTCGACTATTCTTATACATCTCAATCTACTGATGAAGAAGATAATATAATATTTATCTAATACAAAAAAAGTGTATTCCAGGCAAAGTTTCCAGACTAGCTGCGGGGGCTCACAAAGCGTCTTATTCAGTGGCTACAGGAGCCTTTCCCAGAAGGTTAAATGGTAATAACGCGAAGCTTACAACCCACTATCAGCCAGTGCTGAAGCAAAGAATGAGTGGGGTCTTACCTCCCCTCCTTCACACACTTTCTTGGCGTGAAGCTTAATTATAGACGTATCTTAAATTTTGTTTCCACAACGGCATCTGACATATCAAGATTGTTCGGGATAAGAAATGATAGGGTTTCTAAAAAAACAGATCAAATTTGTTTCAGATACATTATGAAATTCGTAACAATATCCAAAACACAATATCTCCAAGCTCTAAGGACGGCATGCAGAGCGACACTACAACATCCGAAGTACGATAATGTTGTGCAGGGCAGAAACTGGACCCTTAACTGTGCCAGATGAATCCAGCCCAAAGGTATATTTTAAGGACCGTTTCCTTGAGATATACTTCAATTATACGTTTAATTTTGTTTTTTTACCACAAATAAAAACCATTTTATACTTTTATTGATACTGTATGAACTTAATATTTTATACTTAGAAAATTCATATAGCCTTTTATTAAAATTTCAGCGTGAAAAAATACCATACAAACTGCATGTACAAATATTCCTGAGGATTAACACTTGGTTGTTCGAAACATGTCGAAGATAACATAATTGAATTAAATCAGCAATGAAAGAAAGTTTGCGTATTGTTGGTTCCTATTACATATCTACTTTAATATTATTCGACTTCCCTTCGCAGTTGAATGGAAACGTCAACTGCGGAAAAATACTGTAAATGTTCAGGTTAAAATAATGAAATCACATCAAAGGATTTCACCTCGTAGCAGGTCATGAAGTATCAGAGTGGGGGAGTAGAGGTATAGCTATACTCTTTCTTTAAACTCGGCGCTAGGTTAGGTGGATTAGTTACCGCCACGCCCCGCCACTTTTCCTACGGGAAAGAGACCCACTGCCTACTGTAAAACAGGCTGAGACTTCAGTGCATCCGTACAGAATTTTATCATTCTTTAATCCTTCAATGCACAGTGTTAATCAAATGTACAACGTGATTAATAATCTAAGAAACTGCGCACTGTGCCCAAACAGGGTACACATGTGTTTTGTATGATTCTCAGAAAAAATGCGAATTTCGCTATACAACATTAACTGATCTGTTTTTGTAGTGACTGTGGACAGTTTTGTGCGTTAGGTATGAAAAGAATTTCCAATTGAAAATTCAGATTTTGTGGGAAGTTACGTCCTGTCTATTGGTAAATACTTACCGACATTTCGGACAGATACTAGGAAAAACTGGACGTTGCAAGCTTCTCCGAACTATTAGGTAACTATTTGCCAGCTGACAAGGCATAACTCCCAGAAGCCTTTGGCTTATCATCTGTACCGC
>Ga0136643_10007211_pt1:0-5000 | contig 16047 bp, 11 predicted proteins | sample TergutLab28metaG_FD_96883 | JGI IMG/M metagenome (GOLD analysis project Ga0136643, IMG submission 96883) | Labiotermes labralis P1 segment gut microbial communities from Petit-Saut dam, French Guiana - Lab288 P1 (version 3) (version 3) | ecosystem: Host-associated > Arthropoda: Insects >... | reverse complement strand
CGCTATACCGGCTGAGCTATCCGGCACACATACTTGTGGGTACTTTTCACCAGATAAAAAAAAAATTCATCTTTCAATTTGGCGCAGGAGAATCAGCTAAGTGTGTGTTTGTGTGTGTTCAAACACTCGATTGTCGCGGCCCACGAGTTACTTACCTCAACTGTGTACAGCAGTGAGAACGCCGGACAGCTGAACACGTTTAACCACTACTGCTTCCGTCCAAGTCTCTTATCAGCTCATCTTTCATGAACCAATTTACCATTCGACAGCACATTTTGTGTTACAGGCAGCATTCTGTTAAGTAAATCCCAAAAGTAAGGGCACTGCTTTACCCCAACAAAGGAGGCAGAACCTTCTCCCGAAACGTCGGTCAATTTCTACAAAACTACACAGTGTAATTTCAAGAAGACACTATTCCGTGTTTCAGTTGATTCTTAGAAAAGAGAACTGTAAAAAGATGTGCAATTCTGAAAGCTACCACACACGTTTATGTGTGAATTAAAAACGACTATGTTTAAAGAAGTGGGCCCGGTGGCTCAGCCGGTATAGCGACTGACTACGGGCTGGACGGTTCGGGATCGAATCCCGGTGGAGACGAGATTTTCGACCCATCCAGACCGGCCCTGGGGCCCACCCAGCCCCCTGTAAAATTGGTACCGGGTCTTTCCCGGGGGTAAAGTTCGGCCGGGGCGTGCTGCTGACCACTCACCCCCTTCTAGTGCCGCGGTTATGGAAGAGTAGAGCTATACCTCTACCCACCCTCTGGGCTACACCGAGCCTGTAACGGGATCACTTTACCTTTACCTTTTTTATGTTTAAAGAAATAAGATGTTACAATTCGAAGTAGCTACAGTGTGACACTGTATGGGTCGTTAAGAAACTACGATTGACTGTACTATACTAAACACGGCAGGGCCTAACGGGTATCAATAAATGCACATTTTAAAGGGGGGGGGGACATTCTGAACTGGTTTACAAATTTTCCTTATGTTACGGGACCGGTAGTTTCAGCACCGTATCCACAAAACCGTCGTATCTTGAAACTGAGAAAGTCAGCCCAAAAAATCAAGCCCTATTTATTTGAGGCACACGTCACGCCGTGCGTCCGTATGAGTGTACATATTCTAACACACTCTTTCTTTAACGTTGCCAACCGAAAATTCTGCAAGCGTTTCTTGTAACCAGTGTGCCTGCAAAAGTGCTTCGCCATCTCCCTACCCGTGATGTGATCTCCGAACTCTCAAACAAAACACAAAATAAGAAGCTCTGCATTTTGTATTTTTCTTGAACTTCCAGTCACTTCACATCAGCCACAAACACACAACTTAATGATTGAATGAATTCGGGTGACTTAGGTATTTAAAGGTTCCTGTGTACATCTGACATCTACAGGCTGTTCTCTTCATTGTTTCTGAGCACATCAGCTATCAAGGAATATCCTGGTTTTTGACGTTCAGATGATCGTGATAAATTCTTATAATAAAACCATTAGATGCACTAATTTCTCAAATATATTCTTAGAATAAAACTCTACATTTTTCGGACAGTTCCTCTGTCCATCATCAGGAATTTTCACTGTACATGCAACAATGGTATATGTCATACAGGTTTGCTGACAGCTTGCGAGCAACCAGCATAACTAATATGATATATACCACTGCTGTGTGTACAGTGAAAAACTCCTGATGATGGACAGAGGAACTGTCCGAAACATGTAGAGTTTTATTCCAAAAATAAATTTGAGAAATTAGTTCGTCTAGTGGTTTTATTATAAGAATATCCTGGTGGATGCAGACGCTCTATGCTATAAAGCGGCCGTGTTCAGGGACACTATAAAAAGGACAACAATATAATGACGTCTCCAATATCAGTACGAAACTCCATAGCCATTTACTTCATTAATATATATTACAGAAAACTGAAAACAATTGCCGCAAATCCGTAACTGGCACCGGCTAATAGCAAGTTGTGTGGTACAGAAGTCTGAGACTATATTCCGCTGTGTACACATCCCACGGCTAACACCTCATTGACACCGATCTTTTAAAGTACAAAGTACAGTCCAAATAGCCACAACTGTGGTAATAAAATTCCCCAAGGGAAGTTTCTGGGTTGTCCGCTAGCCAGTTGCTTAGTACTGGGGTTTCAGCCTACATCATTAGCTCACCCACGTCCCTGCCTACGCACTACCTGTCAACTAGAAATGTTCCTGACTGTGTTCGTCACCATTCAACGCCTAAAAGTAACAGACACGAGAAGAGATTTTCTATTTATTTTCCATCCCCTTTTTTCAGTATTTCATTTCGTTTCATAGTCCTCGGAAAAAGAAGATAATCCATTCTAATATTTTGGCGATAATGATTGATGATTTGTATGAACCTGAGGGTCGATAGACAGCTAGAGTGAACTCAAAACCTGTTGCACACATGTAGGTCAAGTAGTCATCGCTGTTAATTAGACGCCATGCCAAATAATGACCTGTAAGTGGTTTAGGTGTTTTTAATGTCAGCGTTAGGTGTAGGTAAGGGGAGAGATTTTAATTCCTGGTTACTATATAAACCGATTTACGTTTATTGAGAAACTGAGTGGGTTCAAAAGCTGTATGGATACTGTGGGATATCGAAAGACTCTTCCTCGATTGTCCAGCCCGTACCGGGGATCGAGGGACGATCCTCCGCTGTTCCAGCCCGCAAGGTAATCCGTGCACAAGTGTCGCTACCGACGGTCAGGTCATACGGATGGAAGTCTCAGTATCTAGCGCTTTGATTCTTTCCTACTTGGGTAGATACTTCGGTGCAGAAACTACCATCGTACTAGGGCTGACCCAAACGTGTAAAGGATTCATAAATTCTGAACCGATCTTTTATTTTCAATACGGTTTATTTTATGAACTCTTAACAGTTTCAGACCACATAGTGTCGACAGTAGGATGATTTGGTCAAGGGACTGGAAGAAAGCTGTGTTGACTTATTACTGACAAAACTCCCGCATTTACCTGGACGGGCAGAGGACTTCGGCCATTAAAAACTCCGATTCTTGATAACGTAGTTACTAGTACAGTGTCAAGTAAGTCACATCCATCAATCGAACAGACATACCTTTCATTTGACCTATGAAATTTATCTTAAAATACGAAGTGAATTCCATTCTACCAGTTAACATAAGCCGTTACATTCTTGGTAGATGATATCCCGTTGTGTTTAAAGTTCATTAATAAAACAAACTGTACATGAACTGCGTCTGACAGAACTACTATAATATTTTGTTGTACTACTATTGTACTATATGCACCGGCATTCTTCAGTTATTTTAAACATTGGTCTGATGATAGTCCATTGAGGACGAAATCTAGTAGCTAATAGTATTATAACTATAAAATATTATATAGTTGTGTCAGAGATAATACAGGTACAGTTTGTTTTATTAATATTACAGTATTGCTGGAAAACACGTAGACTGTGTCCATGAAGGTGGGCCTCATCTAACCGAAACGTGCCTTGCGTAAAATAAGGCAGACAGGCTTATAGGCGGAGTAGAGATATAGACCCCGTTCATTCTAAACTTCGTGGCTAGATAGAGTAAGGTGGCTTGACCCAGGGAAATAATTGGTATTGACGTTTCGGCGAACGTATATAAATCTCTTGCCTCTAAAGGGATTTGAACCCCAGACCGTCCAGCCATTGGCCTAATTACTATAGCGACTGCGTTTAACCGGTTCCAGCATATATGACAGGTGTTACTCACAGTCGAATGTGTGTGTGATGTGATGGTATTTATTTGAATGTAGTTCAATACGAAGTTATGTTTCTCATAGAATTTCCCCAGTGATCTTAACAACTTTGTTTAGAACCTGTTCAGGTGATTAGGACTGCTGCGTGCGTACAGACAGACAGACAGACAGACACGGCAATTCTAATAGGCATTTTTCTGCAACTTTCCTTTCCGAAAGCAACAAATATTTGTCACAAAACTTCTCTTACCACATTTTCCTCAGTTTATGCCAAATACACAGTTTTGGAGGGGAACTGGAAACCTCAATCCAGTCGCCTCTTGTTTAATGAACTTCAGGGTGTGTTCACTCACCTAATTAAGATATATCAGTTTCTTTTTCTTCCCCTCCACACCCCAGACTAAGTCTCCAACCCTTTTTAATTTTTCCTGTCTCCAATTTCTTAAAACAAGGAATTATTTTGAGAGGGTTTCACAACCTAATACGCTCTAAGGAAACCCCAAGTTTAGTTATCAGGATCTTCTGCGGAATTAAAAATCATCTCCAATTAGGTGGGGTCAAATTGTTTTAAATGGAACTGTAATAAAGTGGAATTAGACAAAAAAAATTTAATGACCATTTCCAGTGGTGAAATTATCAAGAGAGGGAAGAATGGAGCCACATGTTTTCAGAGCCTTGCAGTGAGCCTTCCAATATGTTCGTCGAGAAATGGCAGCGATGGAAATAAAAGCGGACGGATGCTGTGCGACAAGTCACTTCCTACAGTAATCACCTTTCTGTATTAATTAATTTCCCAACTGTCACCAAAAATTAGCCAAGGGAGAGACAAAAAATGAATACATTTCCCGAGGACTTTCACAGTAAAAAACATGACGAGGTTACAGTGTCTACGGCAGGTGCATTGACTCCTGGTTTGTAGCTAACAGCGATACAGCGCAGCAATATATACAGGAAATTTATCCGATAACCTTTTTTTTACTTCAAATTATCACAACTAACCAACAAAAAGCTATTAGAGAAATCTTTAACTTAACCCCATATCAAACACTGGCAAATATTGCATAAAGAATATAATAAATCTAATAATACAGGGTGTTTTAAAAAGAACTTTACAAATTTCAAAGCGTATAGAAATTTATACAGAGGGCATACACAACGTTTTGAACTGTCAAAATGTAGCAAAACACACTGAGTTTTACCTCGGATAGTTATGGTTCAATGTGACTTCCATTGGTAATGCGGCAGACGTCCCACCTGTAGTCAGTCTCTT
>Ga0136643_10007205_pt1 | contig 16052 bp, 8 predicted proteins | sample TergutLab28metaG_FD_96883 | JGI IMG/M metagenome (GOLD analysis project Ga0136643, IMG submission 96883) | Labiotermes labralis P1 segment gut microbial communities from Petit-Saut dam, French Guiana - Lab288 P1 (version 3) (version 3) | ecosystem: Host-associated > Arthropoda: Insects >... | reverse complement strand
TTAATTTTATATTGTAAATAAAAATAAAGTAAAGTTCCCCCTAAAACAGTCCACAAAGGCCCAGAGGTGGGGGGGGAGGATAGATGTACTTTTTCCTTACCCCCGGCGCTGGGGGGGGGGGGGTGAACGCCACGCCCCGGCCGCTTTAATCTCGGGAAAGACCCAGTACCCATTGCACAGGAGGCTGGGTGGGCCCCAGGGCCGGTCTGGACGGATGTAGAAAATCTTGCCCCCCCCCCACCGGGATTCGATCCTCGGACCATCCAGCCCGTAGCGAGTTGCTATACTCTCTCTGCTATCCTGGCCCACCAGTTACGTATAGTGTCCAAATTAAAGAGGAACCCGCTCACAGGATTTAAATTAACACCCTGTATCATATTGTATAACTACCGCACATTTAAGCAGGCGTTCGTAACAACCTCCAACTCTCAGATATCGCTTGACATATGTTAAAATAATTATTAAAAACTGTTTGAAGTTCTCTTCAAAATTGCCGACTATTATTCGGACTCCAGTAATGTTACTTACGGTGGCCATTGAACGGTCACACCATCATACTGGAGGAACGTCTGTGCCTTTAGTGTATCACTTAAATTTCAAACGAATGGCGAGAGAATACGTACACTAGACTTTTATGTGTTTAATTTGTCCAAGGAGAAGATGGGTGCCATAATTCTGTCGCACTGACAGCACACCATACTCCAACTTTAATGTGCATTGGTCTTGGATTATCTGCCGACCAGCATCTTTCATTTTATTTTCGTGGCTGCTGTCTAATAATCTCATCTGAATAATAAGTTACCACAGGATCAACTTTACCATTACACGCTGTTTCACAAACCAAGTTCCGAAACCAGACTTTTGAAACAGTGTGCCGCGTGATTTGTACAGCTGTAAATTTTCGTGATTCAGTCAAAGCGGTTTTGTGGCTGCGTATACAAATGATTGTGATACACCGGCTTTGTGGGATACTCGCCGTCTTTGAAGCTTATCGCAAACATGATGAGGAACGCACTTTCAAATCACCTAATGCTTCTTCAGAATAGGGTATGTTCGCTCTCGCTTCTAATCATAGGGGATTTTCAGTTCAAAGAATTTTTACAGTCGACATTTTGCTGATTTCGAAAGAAATGAAACACAAAGAAACTAACTTCTGAATTTGCCATTGTACTTTTCACGACTGCCTCCTTGTGCTGGCTTCACGATAAAAACGCCATACTGCAACAACCAGTTACGCCGCCTGTGCACACTTGTTGAATTGGCCTGTGTGACTAGCGTCAGATGACGCATCATCTCCAACGCACTGCTATGCAACTACCGCACATGAGTCATACAATGCCCGATAAGCACGTGGGCTGTGAGAGTTTGATTTGAAAGTGGACTGTCTGTTAAGTAAATAAACTAGTATACGAAGGGGGACCCAAAAACCCGGATTTTCTTTGAAAAATATTTATTTACATTTCGAACAAAAAACATTTAATCCCCTTCAAAATACTGCCCATTGGAGGCAATACATTTGTCCAATCTTTTTTCCCACTGTGTGAAGCATCTCTGCAACTGCTGAAGCTTGATGTTGTTGAGTGCCTCCTGCGAAGCTGTTTTCACCTCCTCCACGGTGGCAAATCTCTTTCCTTTCAGTGTTTTTTCATTGTCGGGAATAAAAAGAAATCACAGGGGGATAGATCCGGTGAATAGGGTGGATGGGGAACGACGGCCCATCCAAGAGAGGCCAAATACCGGGTCACAGACAAAGCTGTGTGAGCTGGGGCGTTGTCATGATGGAGAAACCAATCACCCGATTCCACAATTCTGGGCGTTTTCTTCGCACATTCTCTCTCAATCGCCTCAAAACCTCCAAGTAAAATTCCTGACTGACAGTCTGTCCAGGAGGAACGAATTCCCGGTGCACGATTCCTCGAACATTGAAAAAACAATGAGCATCGTTTTCACATTTGACCTCACTTGTCTTGCTTTTTTCGGTCTCGGTGAAGTTGGCGTCTTCCATTGGCTCGAAGCTTGTTTGTTCTCAGGGTCGTACCCATAGCACTAACTTTCGTCGCCCGTGATGACCTTAAAAAGAAAGTTTGGGTCACTTTCAATCTGATTTTTAAATTCCTGGCACAAAGTCAAACGAGTGTTTTTTTGGTCCTGTGTGAGCAGGCGGGGAACAAACTTCACGGCAACGCGTCTCATGTTCAAATCCACGGTCAAAATCCGCTGACAGGAACTCCAACTCACACCTGTAGCTTATGAGAACTCGTCACTTGTGTACCGACGATCCTCGTTGATTTTTTCTCGAATTTTTTCGACATTCTCGTCGGTACGACTTGTTCACGGGCGCCCAGAATGAGGATGATCTTCAACGCTCATTTATCCACCTTTGAACCGCGCAGACCACTTGAAAACTTGTGTACGGCTCAGTGCTTTCTCCTTAAAGGCCTTTTGAAGCATTTCATGTGCTTCTGTGGCCGTTTTTCCGTGACGGAAATAAAATCTCAAGCAGATTCGCTGTTCGGTACGGTCAGACATCACGATTTCGCGAGAAGAGCTTGACAACACTTGGGAGAATTGACAACACAAACCCGTACAACCTTCTACGGCGACGTCCGCCTAGCTACTGACTCGTGAAGGGTGCAACTACACTCACCTAGCGGGGGAACACTCAGCTACGATTAGGAAGAGCTCCCCGAAGCCAGTCCGGTTTTTTTTTTTGGGGGGGGGGTCCGCCCTCGTACATCTTTCGTGCCCCGGAATGTGCTTCAAGTCGGAACATCCCCTGTACCTTGTCGGTCGTCGATGTTCATCATCACAGAGGCTTGATTGTCCCTTAATGTACCGTTTGTCTTTCACTCAAAGGAAATTAAATTATAATTTGGAGCGTTATCCAGTGGTTCTCCATTCTTCTACCGTTCGTTGTCCTTCGCAGTTTGATTGGAATAACTGGGTTCGTGCAATGCGTTCGGCTTCTGCCGAAGACATCCCGCAGGCACCCTGCGTGTCTGTTTTGGACGTCGCTACTTAGTAGGTACCCAAACCGCGAACAGCACCACAACGAACCTGAGCGAGGGAACCGTTTCATCAGAATTTCGGCGGAACCATGAATGTCATTTCGCTTCGGCTTATGCTAGAGTCCGCTGGGTCGACAAAAAATCACATTTGGTTTGGATACTTAAGTTCTGTCCTTTAGGTTTTCAATTATTTTCTGGGCGCCATATCCTTATTCAACAGCTTGTTGTATCGACACCTTGGCGACCGGAGTCGAGCATCTTATTAGGAAGTAATTCACAGACAAAATTTTTATGGTATTTTAAACTTCCGTTTCCTTTCTTTTCGTTTTATTTCCCTTCAGTTGCTTATAGTGTGCGCCAGCTTTTGGGAGTACCTATCCCGACCGAAGTTGGCAACGTACCACATTCTCAGACCAGCTGCACTTTATGTATGGATGTCATCGCATTCTGAAGCCTTATCAATATTATGCTTCGATGGAGCATAGTAGGAGGGGTTGTGGGCTTAAGTGAGACACAGAGTATCATCCATCTTTATTGATAAGACTAGCGTAATGATAATATTTCGTGTGACCGGCTGCAGGAAATGCCCTTGCCTTAAAGACAAGATGCGGCTGACTTCCTGTTCGGAAAAGACTTATTAAAAAGGAAATTCTTCTTGTTGTTTGGTTGTTTGTTACTGCTTATACTGCTGGTTAGGTTTCTCATCAATGAACCTTCGTCCTGAATCATATGTTTCTGCATATGTAGGCCGATAGTGTCATTGATTTTTCCACTGAGCGTTCGTAATGAAATGTAACAAAATTATGTCTGTCTGCTTCGCCGTACCGTTTTTCCTGTCAATCCGCATATTGCAATTTGAGAATCCCATAAAAGTTTTTCATGACGATTTAATATTGGGGTTATGGGTAAATTCGGACAACAAAAACGGACACTTTACATGAAGAGCTAAATGCCTGTCTATTCTCACCCAGAGCGAAACTCACTAAAAATTTGTCCAGCACACATTTCCGTAACCCTCTCGGTTCTCTAGACATTTAAACATAAGGACATCCCTCTCATAACCCCAGAACATTTGCTCCGTTGCTTTACGCAATTTATAACAAAGCTTTAATTGCGCAAATTCAAAATAGGAGTTTTTTTATTTTTCTGATTGTGTTTTTCAGAGTGTGATAGCGTGTATTCTGGTGTGTATGTACAAACGTTTCGGACACATCGCTACCCTCGCCATCCTGCTACAAGAAGGTGCATGCAACAGGTTTCTATGAAACGTCGAGACATTAACAAATCCGAAATCTGTACAGTGACGCAGCTCAACATCTTAATATTTACTGCAGTGGGAACCGCGAATCCCACATTTCCAGTTTACGCTTGTGAGATGATTTATTTGTATTTCTTATGTAAAATTTATGGTATGAGAAGAAATTTGCCCTTTAGTTGCGTTTTCTGGGTCTCGATATTTTGAAGTTAGTTTTAAATACATTCATTCAGCAGTTTAAATCTGACAAAAGTTAGTATTTCAGCGTACAGCACGTCAGATGTTATTGCATTTTTATTTTCCATGTATTCCTTTTACTGTATTTCGTTATTTAGGCAAGGGTAATTATATATGAGAGAATGTATCTGTGCCGTAGCCTAACCCCCCCCCCCATATATATTTGTTACCGCAGTGCTACTCTCATTTCGTTTGAAGTTTTACCTGTTCAGTAATCCCTTATAACTTGCACACCATAAACATGCAATAATAAAAATCACACAGATATGTGATAAGCGAATCAAGTGTGGAGTTTTAGTATTTGCTTTTGGGAAATGACACCGTGTAGTTTGGTGGAATTCTCCACTGCCCTGAACAAGGACGCAGTACGTTTTTGCAAAACGTTGGCAACTACCTACCAGTCCACACGGCGTCATAACAAGAATATATATCTTTCCACCTGTGTGAAAATCCTAAATCTCTCAAGCAGAAATATCATTGTACAGTTTCAAATAAAGCGGCATGTCTTACTGTACGAAATGTTTCGAAGTTCCGTTCCAAGTTTCTTTCTTAACACAAGATTTGTGATCCACACATTTACATCCAGAACTACGGTCAGATCTTTATGGAGTGTGTGTGAAGAAGTTTCTACAGTCTGGTGGCACTGAAGCAGAGAGTCATAACATGGGAAGTACTCTTAAATAGCTGCAATGACTCTCCGGAGTCACGTACGTAACAATACGTGCCTGAGTTTCTACAAAGTTGGGTGAATGGCTGTGGGGTGCCGTGAGAGCTGAGTGTGCAAACTTTAACAGGTGACAAGTGCTATCCATCGGCAAAGTATTTCACTAACTCCGCGAAGCAGAGAAATTTAGAAGCCTAAAGTCGTCCACACTTTGAAGAAATTCTAATACTCCTCTGAAATGCGACCGTCCTGTATTTTGTTTACCACAGAACGGTACTGGACATTCCACACATTTATGTCCCATTTATTTAATGTCCACTTTAACATTATCTTTGTACGTCCCCCATCTCTGAAAAAGATATCCTAAGAGTTTTCGGCAAAATTTACGCACTTTCATGCTTTTATGCCTGTAATAGTATTTTGTGACTAGTATAAATTTATGATGCTAATTGTTACACTGCATTCTGCAAAAAAGTTCTGAAGTTGAACAAAAAAAAATACTTACTTCTTCGGCACGTCCACTTAGATTGATTAATATCCATTCAGGTAGCAAAAATACATTATTATCTTAAGCAAACAAACGGTCAGTCACTTCCCGTAAAGTCGCTTTTACTGTATAACCAGCAAACTCATCAGATCCTTCCCTCTCAGTATCGAAGAGTGCGAGTAATCTTTATGATCTTTGTACATTCTTTATGTGGGCTGCTGTGGAAAATACTGTGCGGTATATTTGTAGGTAAATACGACGTCGATAAATAAAATTTCGGACTAGGCCTGTAAGAAGTGAAAGAAATTAAACACGGAAATACGTGTCTTATTTTCATTCGCAGTAAACTAACTTGTTTACAGCACACATAATTCTAATAACTGACAAATAGAAACAGTCAAGGCCTACGTAACCCCCAGAAAAACGCCATTTAGTTCGGCGAGTACTCTTTCTTGATGTATTTGATGTCTTGAGTTATTATTCTTTCGAAGGAGGTGGATGGTTAATCACCACGCCGAGATTCGCCTAGGAGCGGCTCACAGCAGTGGCAGGATAAGCAGTGGTTTTGTCGCGGAGAGGTAACTAATTTAATTTCCCTGGAAATTTGTAGACTTATTCTCAGAATTATTGTCTATAAATTTTGAAGCTCGTGAACATAGGATTCATGTTTCACTGTTTTTCCGTCAGGCACAAATTCTTTGTGTTTTACATTATGTATATCAAGACAGTGATGAACATCCCGGTGATACTCGTCTGTTGCACGAAAAGCTTCTGGCCCTCGGTGGTGATGTTCCCCAGTCCATGCTCTGGCCGTTGTTTTAGAATCGTACTCAAAAACCCAAGACTCTCCTCCAGTAGCGATACAATTGCGAAAGTGTGGGTTGGTCTGACAGGGCTTGATAAATTATTCGCAACTTGTGACTATGTGCTCCTTTTGCTCATCCGTGAGACAGTGTAGTACATAACCTCGCGCCCACCTCTCTCTTGCCCAAGTCATCGAGAATAATCCGAAGAATCGTCTGCAGGTTGGTCTGTAGTTGATCTTCTGTTAATTTTATGGCCACTCGGCGGTATCCGGCCACCACTTTACGACGTTTTGCAACTGTTTCTGAATTTCGAGCAGGTGGCATTTGCACGATCCTCGGATAAAGTTTAAGATCCTCACGGCCCTCTCTGAATCCTTCAAACCATACGAAGTGAGCGCGAAATAGTGCTCCATTTCATTATAGATACTTGAGAATTTTACACGTTTCTATAACTGTTTTCCGGAATTTGAACAAATTCGATTTCCGCTCAGTTACTCATGTGAGCAAACAAAAACACAACTTAAGGGGCGTGGAATGCTACAAAAGTCAGGAAGTCATAACAGAACTAACATTAATCGACTACAGTTCATTTGTTCCCATATACCGAAACATACCTGGCGCGAATGAGTCTGTCCCGGAAGTTTATTAAGTAATCTCGTGCACTAGGTACAATTGCTGTAAGAACTGTCGTAAATTCAACAGAAAATGTCCTTATGTGCCTGCTCCACTCAGAAAAACAGTTTAGAAGTAGGCCTTACATTAAAAACTCTGCTAGTAACATGTGCCATTTTATCATCATATCTTTCATGGAGTTGGGCCACTTGTTGACCCGTTCCGGTCTCACGTATCCAGAAGTCTCTTCAAAGGTCTACCATGATTCCTTCTGCCAGCTGGGGAGTAGTGTTTCATTACCCTGGGTAATCTATTAGATGCCTGTTCTCACAAACGAGGAAATGACGACCGAGTCACAGCGGTTCAACTGTTTCACCAAGAATGGAGGAAATGCCATCACTAAACATGCCAGTCCAGAGGCTAAAGGTAGCAATCGTACCACTGAACTTACCCTGCTCTGGGCCCGTAACTCATCCGGGGGGAAATTTTAACCACTGGCAAGTCGCACGGAAAGAAGTCGGTCAGATTTTCTTTAAACGACAGCAGGCACCATTTTAGACAACAGAAAACAAAGTAGACACGCGGTAAATTTGTCAGAACTGGACTAAATATTTCCTAAATTGGAGACATCACGAAGAAAGTCACTGGCCGACCTGCACCTGCGTCTTCAGCACGCAATGCGACAAAACTACCGCCCTTCTTCCATTCAAGAAGACTGAGGTTCACTAGTTCTGCGGCACAGAGTGTGTAGTAGTGTGGAATTTTGTGAACTGGTACTTTCATGGTCTGCATGCTGGGGAAGCGATGTGTCCTGGAATGCATTGAGCTACAACATATTAACTTCATTTCTTGGCAGACTGGAACGGCGGAGGTCGCTGTGCTGTCTGCCTTCAAACGAAATATTCCGAGCGCATATTGACGCGTGGGATTGTTTAAAAAGAAAATTTCCTGTATACTGATGTAATGTTGAAGTTACCACAGACAGCAGAATGTTTTGACATTATATTTTGTCATCGGGTACAAAGCTGATCATACCTGACTTGTATACTGTACCAGTGCAAATATTTGTCCAGTCTCTGAATAGAGTAATAAGAGTAAGTTTCTTGCATTTGCTTAATTTTCTAACTAATACGGAAGATGTTACTTTAAATACGGCATTTCTCTCGCTATTTAAATACTTTCCAGTCGACCATCCACAAATTTTCTTCCAGAATTACTTCAGTCTCTAATCCCTCCAGTTTAAGCAGCGTTGTTAAATAGGACAAACATCAGTTAAAATTGATAGGAATAGTATCTCTAGAAGAAATATAACGCGTGTTATGAACTATATATAAAATGAACTGGAAATCTGGTTTGCGTGCATTTTAATCTCGGCACTATTCGTTATGCTATAATTATTTTTCTTAATAAGAATGCCAGTCTCTTTATTTTGATGCTGTTCATTCTGTGCAACATATTTGAACAGTCAACTCCTTGCCCGTACAAAGCGTACAAGGTATGTACGTATGATTTACCTCCATGTTTCGGCAGTCGACCGCCATCATCAGGGAGTGATATTTAAAACCTACATAGTTTAAAACGTAGTTCACCTATATTCACACAACTAATAGCTTTATTAGGGTTTAAACTACATTCGATTCAAGTGTTACTCCCTGGTGATGGCGGTCAACAGTCGAAACATGTAGGAGGAAAATCATATGTGCATATCAAACTCTTTGTGCCTCCTATAAAATGTGTTTATGTACTTTGATTGTCGTAGTAAACGGTATTATATTTAACCAATATTAAGTAGTGTGTTGTTGTGATAAAGAAACTGTGTATATACTCTAAGGTAGAAACTGAACTGTAATATGACATGCAGTCCTTCCAAAGAAAATATAAAAATTCTGCCCCGGTATAGTACCTGCCCATCTTCCTCCTCTGTTTCCTATTCAAAATAGCCCACTTCCAAAATTTTAGCTTACTCACTTCCCAAAAATTTGCCCTGTCTGCAAACCAGAAAGACAAGCGGGCAGGACGTGGAAACTTTCAGAGACGTAAATTTTCCGTCAGTTTTGTAGAATAAATGTTCTGTCTCTCCTTTTCCCACACTTCTTTTTTCTTTCCCCTTTGCTTACGGCATTCAAATAGAGTGTTGTATTGACATAAGGGAGAATTTGATATAGAAGGCTGCCACATAGCATGACGTCTTGGTTCATGCGTGGGCGATTTATAGGGCCCTTTGGGGAATACCATGTTAAAAGCATGCACTGTGTAGGAGGGAATTCAGTGTTTGTATCGGCTCAGTTTTGGTGGACATGAACCACAAAATCAAGCGAACACTAACAGTAGATAGCACGAGTAGCATGGCATTTCGAAGGCTGGTGTTATAATTTTGCAGGTATTGAAAATAAAACTTTACTGTACCTTACGTCCTTAATAGTACGAGGTCTTGGTTGAAATTTGGTATGGAACAGTCGATGGCAAGACCTGTGATGACTTCACGTTCTTGTGACGTTAGCAGTTCCTCCAGACGTCGTACACAGGAAACTCCGAAAAGATTATGTAAGTACAGCTCCAGTGTCTTAACGCTATACTACATTATGTTAAAAACATACGTCACTTGCTGTGCCATACACTGTATGTATATTTTGCCCACTCGGTGTCTTTATAGGCTGCATATCCTTCTTGGACAACATTAACCTGTTGGACTTTGTAATGAGACACAGAATTTTCTGTAAAGCAGGATAAATATATGGGTTTCGTAAAATACATCAAGTCGATAACGCTGGTTACCTTTGGAGCTACCTGTGGCTCACGCATCGTCATAGAGGTACCATTAGATCAACTGGTGGCTCAAGCATGGTCATATTGGAGCCACCGGTGGCTCGCGCACGGTCATAGAGGTACCATTGGAACCACCGGTGGATCACGCATGATCACAGAGGTACCACTGGAGCCACTGGTGGCTCACATATGGTCATAGGGGTACCAATGAAGCCACCGGTGGCTTACACATCGTCATAGAGGTACCGTTGGAGCCACTGGTGGCTCAAACATGGTCACAGTGGTACCATTGGAGCCACCGGTGGTCTCACGCCCAACAAAAGTCAGTGGCTTGGCAAACACCGCGTTGTGATACAAACGTCCTGTAACTCCAGCACCGGTACGTAGAGAAGGGAAACTAACCTCAGATGTTGTGGGACTCGCCGGTGACTCTCACAGGTGAGGAAAATCATGAGCAAATACAAGAGACATTAGCTTGGTACCTGCGGAACGACCAATTAAGATGGGTTCGTTGGCGAAAGTGGAATACGAGAGTAACAGCAGACCATGCCATCTGTTTTCTAAGAATGATTGACCACTGTAGCTAGCTACAATTCTGAATTTTCTCAAGTGTGCGGACAACATGCGTTGTATTAGAAGAACATAAATCAGTGCGCGTTTAATCGAGTAGAGGTAGCATATGGAGTTTACGTGGTAGCATGGCAAATTAAGTTTCTTCATGAACTTACTGTCATGCATTACGTAATACCGTTTCTTAGATTCTTTCAAAGCGAATTCTCCAGACAGTGCGATCTCGTTCAGGTTCTAGAACATTCTGTTTTCCTAAGGGCGTCTAGCAGCTCTATACATTTTCCCCGCCTTTCAGTCTTTTCTATTTTTCCTTAAGTAACGTGTTTTAGAAGGCAGGTCCTGCGCAAGATGTGCTTCATTTATCCTTCGATCTATTTAGAATATTCCTTTCCTCCTTCACTCCATGTAATACAACTTATTTTTTTATACAACAACCCAACTGGCAAACTTGATTGGTTATATCTTGCTTAGGAACTGCCTCGCAAAACACATTATTGCAGGAAAGATAGAAGGAAGGATAGAAGTGACGGGAAGACGACTAAGAAGACGTAAGAAGCCAGTGAGTGAGCTACAGGAAAAGAGTGGACACTCAAAATTGAAGGAGGAAGCACTAGATCGCCCTATGTGGGGAATTCGCTTTGTAAGAGGCTATGGACCTCTCGTAAGACAGAATTCAGGATGAATGATGAAGACCAACTGATCTTCTTCAGCGTTCTACAGCATCACATTTCAAAACGTAATTTAAATTGTTCTTTGAACAGGAATCTCTACCAACTTTTCCTTTATAAACTTCCAATCTCATATTAATATCTTCATAATGTTTTTCTTTAGACTTTATGAATGCAAAGCAACTGAGTTGCATAAGCATACTCGATATAGAGACTAGGCTACAGGCTTGACGGTCGAGGGGCCCTGGTTTGATCTCGGACAAGAGAAAGGAGTTTTGTTCTCCAGATTATCCAGACCTTTTCTGCGGCTCAACCGCTCTCGAATTCAACTAATATCGGTGGTGCTTGCTTTGAAGGTAATACGGCCTGAACGTGAACCTGACCACTCACCACCATCCATTGCTGAAGTTAGGAATGAGTTTAGGCTTATCTTCATTCCCCTAAGTGAGTTAGGGCTTGCGCAGGGGCATGTTTAGTTTTTATTAAAGTATCAGGAGGTAAAAGGGCAGTATTACCCGACAGAGGTCTAAACTATATTTATTTGTTTCAATTCTTCGTATAGAAAGTAATTACAAACGTGAAACACTTCAGTTTAAAAATCATACTCATGGGTAATGTATAATGTGTAAAGTATCAGAATTTATCCGTGGGTTTTCGGGAGAAATATTGGCACAGCAGAGTCGTATAATTGTACTGAGAATACTTTTGTGAGTTTCTGTATACTCTAACTTTACACCAAGTAAAATATTCAGTTCTAAAATATTAGCGCGGTAGTCTGCTGGGAATGTGGCTGTGCTGCATAACATTGCAGGAAAAAGACTGTTACTTTTAAAGCCTGAAAGTTATAAAGTAGGGAGTTTATAATTGTCTTCAATTTAAACTAACCTCTCTCAGTACCAGATGACAACAGAATGTTTAGTTGAAAGCAGATTGGGACACATGTACACCACCTGCTTTAACATTAACGGTGTATGCATTATTCTACACACTGTATTTATGTGTTTTGTATGATTTCTAGAAAAAACTGAGTATTTTCCTCAAGAACATTAACTGGTCTGTTGTTTGTAACGAACGCGCCGTGTGTCAGTATGTTGTCATGGCAGTGGCTATGAAGACAACTGTCTTCGGCGATATAACACCGTGTAGTCTGATGCAAGTAGCAGTTAATCCGAAAGGTTGGAACGGTCCAGAAAACACGGCGTCTTTAACCAGAAGACCGTAAACTTAAGAGAGATTGTGATTTTTGTGTGGTAGAGAATGAATTTTTAAATAAACGCTCAACGAATTTCAGTGTTCATAGCGTTAATAGGCAAATTTAGGTTTTGTCGATTTCAGATACCAGCACTTAGATTAAGCAGTGCTATTTCCTCCACCATAGCTATAGTGGTTACACTGTGAGTATTCGGCTGTCCGGTTCGCCCTTGTGGGACAGTTCGGTACAGTATGTGAAGATGAAAGTGGAAAATATGAAACCTGTCCTGTTCTTTCAAACTCTGAAATGTAGAGCTTTTTTGAATATTTAGAGAAATGTTTAAAAGCAGACTTTCAATGGAAAAACAAATTAATTGCAGACTAAACCTTTCCCGTTTTTCAGGTTTGTTTGAGATTTTTGTTATAGAATATTTTTTTGAGCAGATTTGGAACACTCAAGTAGAGCATCTTGTCTTCAGCAGTATTAGAGCGATACTCTTAAGAATGCTGTTTTGAGTTTTTTTTTTGAGATGTTGTGTACATAACACTGAATATAATTTTGAGCGTGAGCTTTATGTACAGAATCTCGTTTTGAGCCCTGTTTGAGCTGTCTTTCTGATCAGTGTTTCAGGTGTTGTGTTTTCGTAAATGCGCCCCCATCACTGTTAGAAACATCACACAGACACGTTAATATTGGTTGGGAATTCAGATAATGTACTGGCTATTAATGGTTCGGACGAGTTCATTTCTTGTCCTAGCAGTGAAAACCTTCTAGATTACACACATTCGGACCTCCTTATGCAGTATTCTGACAAGCCTACATAAAATAAGGAATCAGACTGATCCCTTATGCATTTGAAAGTCTGCTGATGCTCTTGTGTCATTATGCGCTAGTATGTTAGCAGTTTCAGTTGTGGTACTAACAGATAGGACCAAAAATATCGGCAACAAATTCCGGTTGAATTTATTGCACTCACCTATGTCTAAAATAAACCGTACAGTACCTACAGAGGGAAACACTTATATTATTCTCTCATATAAAAATGCTGATAATAAGACAACGTAACTTGTTTTACGAAAATTATGCCATAACAGAACTGTACAATTTCTGATTAACTGATGAACCCTATAATCATGCATGCACTGTGGAACTGCTTCCAGACAGGAATTCAGTTGAAGGAGTAGTTAATCAAACAAGAAACTGGGAAGAAGATTACGTAAGAAGTGCTAGTACTTAAAGAGAAAGTTAATTATTTGATGTCAAGTACAAAAGACAAATGGGAGTGAGACGAAATTAAGAGATGGAATACGACGCAGGGAAGTTGCAAAGAGAAAATGTAACTGTCAGTTGATTTGAGGGCCGAACACAGCAGAAACCTACAGTCGCACCGGCGTGTGTCGGTATGCTTTAGAACATAACCGTATAAATAAATGAATAAATACGTTAATTAATTAAAACAAAACTAACAAGTTAGAGCACCTAGAGAAATAATCGCTGTTTATTGCGAGAATTATTTGTAACACTGTATGCACAAAATGCAGATTTTATCTTGAAGTGCGTGGTACATGTAATTACCACTACGCTTTAACATGTTATTTAAAATTCAAGTTAGCCATCCTCTCATTTATACGGAGATAATTGGCGGTTTAAATGTCATTCTTTTTCGGTATTTCACTCAACTGTTTTCTGAACTTCCTCAGAGTTATACAGTATATTTCAGCAATAGCCACAGAACTGCGATTTTCTAAACGAAGGATTGTTCTAAGCCATACTAATACTACGTACTATTGACCCAATGTGAGATATCTAATCCCCAGATTAGGACGAGACGTGGATGGTGAGCACAGGAGCACATGGCGCAGAAGTAAGTATGGCCAAGTGCAGCACAGCTTTTGCCTCTTTGAGTACGAAGTGGTAGGTTCAGTCTCTGAAAGGCTGTTCTGAGGAGTTTCATGCTGTGCCTAATCTTTCCAGGCAAATGTCAACGGACTGACTATAACAGCTATACAGCAAACCTCCACTTACCAGGACGCTGGTTATCCGAATCGCCAATTATCCGGATCGACTTGACCCTTCCGGCCAACATTGTCTTACCGTAATTGTACTTCATCTTTTCATGGTCTCATTTTTTCCCCAAATTGTCAAATAGATATAAGGAATTATGTATTAATGTTTTATTTGTAAGTAAATAAACACGAGGCGTGTTCAGAAAGAGACCGAACTTTTTAAATAGCGCGCCAACCAGCACAGAGAGTGCGCTGTCGCTCCTGAACGCACCTAGCGTCGGATTTTGACAACAAGCTTCCATTTGTACCGTTTCGCTATGAGCATTAGTCTTCGATCTACTTCCGCTGAACTGAGCACGTGCACAAGCTGTTCGTCAGATTAGTGACAAAGTGACAATGAAAGAGGCTGAAGAACAACGTGTGTGTGAAATTTTGCTGCAAACCTGGTAACAGTTTTACACAGACATTTCAGTTGCTTAACCAGGCATACGGGGAGGACTGTATGAACCGAACGCAGTGCTATGAGTGGTTTAAGCGTTTTAAAGAGGGCAGAATGTCGGTCAGTGAAGGTCCCAGGCCTGGACGACCTTCCACATCAACAAACGACAACCATTTCGAGAGAGTTCGTGCTGTGATTCGTGGAAATCGTCGTTTAACTGTCCGAGAAGTTGCTGACGAAGTGGGAATCAGCATAGGACCTTGCCATTAATTTTTACGGAAAAACGTAAGATACGTGGCGTCAGTGCAAAATTCGTGCCGCGTTTGTCGACAGACGATCAGAAAGAGAGCCGTGCTGAAATCAGTCAGGAACTGCTTGCCAATGCAAATGGTAATGGAAACTTTCTTAAGAACATCATAACAGGAGATGAGACGTGGGTTTGTGGGTATGATGTTGAAACCAAGATGCAATCGTCGCAGTGGATGGGGAAAGGGTCTCCTCGACCAAAACAAAGCACGGATCAGTCGGTCAAAGATCAAGGTGATGTTGGTTGTGTTTTTTGATTGGACAGGTATTGTCCGTCATGAATTTGTGCCACGTGGTCAGATGGTAAGCAAACAGTTGTACCAGGAAGTTTTTAGCGCGTTTGAGGGATGCTGTGCGCAGGAAGAGGCCTGAATTGTGGGGAAACCAGACTTGGATATTGCACCACGACAATGCATCGGCTCACGCGTCGCTCCTCATCCACAGTTATCTGGCAAAACATCAGACATCCGTTGTGCCCCATCCACCCTATTCTCCGGACTTAGCCCCAGTAGACTTTTTCCTCTTTCCCAAACTTAAAACCACTTCGAAAAGACGTCGTTTCCAAACCATGGAGGAGATTCAGGAAAATGCGATAAGAGAACTGCGCGCCATCAGAAAAAGTGCGTTCCAGGAAGCATTCCAACAACGGAAGAAATGTTGGGAACGGTGTATTGCTAGTATAGGGGCTACTTTGAAGGGGACAGTGCTTAAAATGCTGTGAAATGAGCAATAAAGGCTTTATAGCAAAAGTTCGGTCTTTTTTTTTGAACACGCCTTGTATGTAGTCTAAAACAGCGTTTGTAGATTTTTTTTTCACTTCAAGCGCCGATGTAGCTTATTATCCAAGAAAAATCCAATTATCCGGATTTTCTGCATATCCGGATGGCTCGCCGTCCTAGTTAATTCGGATAAGGGGAGTTCTGCTTTACTTGCGGAGTCTGACATTTCGGTCGCTCTAGTTAAAAAGATAAAACAGTCCCATTACAGGCCCAGAGGGTTCCAGGAAGTTAAGGTTCCCAGATTTCGTGACAACGGC
>Ga0136643_10007203_pt1 | contig 16053 bp, 14 predicted proteins | sample TergutLab28metaG_FD_96883 | JGI IMG/M metagenome (GOLD analysis project Ga0136643, IMG submission 96883) | Labiotermes labralis P1 segment gut microbial communities from Petit-Saut dam, French Guiana - Lab288 P1 (version 3) (version 3) | ecosystem: Host-associated > Arthropoda: Insects >... | reverse complement strand
CTTATGAATTTTGATGTTGTAAAAGAAATTGTTGCATATGGGCGTTCACTTGAAAAAATTTATAACAAAAACTTTAGATTTACTATGACAACAAATGGTATTTTACTAGATGAAGAAAAGCTAGAATATATAAACGAACATATGCACAATTTAGTGCTTAGTTTAGATGGGCGAAAAGAAGTAAACGATAATATGCGCAAAACACTTAATGGCAAAAGCTCGTATGATGTGATTATGCCAAAGTTTACTCGAGCTGCCGAATCTAGAAACCAGCTTGACTACTATGTTCGTGGCACTTTCACTAAAGAAAATTTAGATTTTTCAGAAGATGTTATGCACATGGCAGACTTAGGGTTTAAGCAAATTTCTGTAGAGCCTGTTGTTGCCGATTTAAACGAATCTTATGCAATAACTGAGTCAGATGTAGAAAAAATATACAAAGAATACGAAAACTTGGCAATAAAAATCATAAAAAGAAGAGAAAAAGGCGACTATTTTAATTTTTTCCACTTTATGATTGATCTAACTGGCGGGCCATGCGTAACAAAAAGGCTTGTTGGTTGCGGTGCGGCAACAGAGTATTTGGCAGTAACACCAGAGGGTGATTTGTACCCATGCCACCAATTTGTGGGAAAAGACGAGTTTAAAATCGGCACAGTTTATGATGGTGTTACAGACATTAAAACTCGTGAACTATTTGAAAAATCTAACATTTACACAAAGAAAGGCTGCAAAGAATGTTTTGCAAAATTCTATTGTAGCGGCGGCTGTGCAGCAAATTCTTATAATGAAAATGGCGATATTAACAAACCATATAAAATTGGCTGCGATTTACAAAAAAAACGCGTAGAATGTGCGATTATGATTAAGGTTCATGAAAGTTTTACAGGTGCTGAAAATGGCTAAATGGCTGTTAAAAAACAAAAGGGCCGATTTTAAAAAAATGTCCGAAACCTTGCATATAAGCGAAATTATAGCAAGAATTTTGGTAAATAGAGAAATAAACACAAAAGCTAAATGCAAAAGCTTTCTAAATCCTGATATTTCGGAGCTTGGCAATATTCTAAAAATGAAAGGCGTTAAAGAAGCCTTTGAAATTCTTGAGTCTGCTCGGCAAGGAAATGGGGGAAAAATCGTTATATACGGTGATTATGATGTTGATGGTGTTATGAGTACCGTTATTTTATTAAAAGGGCTCAAAGCTTTAGGTTTTACAACAGTAGATTATTACATCCCACATAGAATGACCGAAGGCTATGGATTGAATGTTGATGCTATAAAAAATATTAAAGAAAATTATGATGCAGATATTTTAATAGCTTGTGATAATGGTATTTCTGCAACCAAAGAGCTTGATTTTGCCAAAGAAATTGGCTTAAAAACAATTATTATAGACCATCATGAACCAACTATAGTAGAGGATAAAGAAGTAATTCTTTCAGCCAACGCAGTTATCGACCCGAAGCAGCATGATTGCGAATATCCTTTTAAATTAATGTGTGCTGGCGGGCTTTCATATAGGTTTATATGCGGCTTACATGAGTTTTTAGAAAAAAACATATCGCAAAAACTACATAACGAATTATTAATTTTTGCAGGAATTGCAACAGTTTGCGATATTGTCGATTTGCAAGCTGAAAATCGTATAATTGTGAGGTATGCTGTAAATTTGCTAAATAACAGCGGGCATGAAAATCTAAACCTCGGCTTAAAAACCTTGCTCAAGCTAAAAAGCTATCATAATCGGCATATCGGAGAGTTTGCTATCGGGTATATGATTGGCCCTTGTATAAACGCTTCTGGCAGGCTAGAACATGCAAAACTAGCTGTAGAATTGTTTCTAACAGAAGATGAGGGAATCGCCCACTCTTGTGCTGAACTTATGTCTTCTTTAAATGACGAACGTAAAGAAATAACAAGAGCGGCATTTGAAAGACTCACAGAAAAAGTCGACCAAGAAGCCCTTGAAAAAGTTATCGTGATTTACGACAAAGAAATTCACGAAAGCATTGCAGGAATTGTTGCGGGCAGGCTTAAAGAAAAATTTTATCGCCCAACGATTGTTATTTCTAAAGGTGAAGATTTTGCCAAAGGCTCGGCTAGAAGCATTGAAGGGTATAATATTTTTGAAGAATTTTCTAAAAATCGTGAACTTTTTGTGAGGTTTGGTGGCCATCCAATGGCTGCCGGTCTTTCTATCGAGGAGAAAAGCATTGATGTTCTTAGAAAGAGGCTTAATGAAACATGCACTCTTGAAGGTGATGATTTTCTAGAAACCATAAAAATAGACTCTGCTCTTAATTTAGAAGATGTAACATTTTCATTAGTTTCAAATTTAGAAATTTTAAGGCCTTATGGCAAAGGCAACCGAGAACCTATCTTTGGAAGTAAAAACTTGCAGGTTTCTGATATTAAAATAATTTCCGAAAAAGATACCGTAATTTTTACTTTTGAAGCAGATAATTACCGAAAAATTAAGGGAATCTGCTTTGGCAAGCTTGATAAATTCAAAAAAATGGTTAATAATAATTTTGATGAATATGATGCTCAAAAAATCTTGGGCGGTGTTCTTCGAAATATAAATTTTAATATAGATATTGTTTACTTTCTTGAAATAAACGATTATAATAATAGTGTGTCTGTTCAAATGAATATAAAAGATTTTAGGATGTGTATTTAAAATGGATTTTACAAAGATAATAAGAGATATCCCCGATTTTCCGGAAAAAGGCATAATGTTTAGAGATATTACAACGGTTTTTATGGATGCTGAACCTCTCAAGGCTGCGATTGACGCCGTTTGCGAGCATCTTAAAAATGTTGAGTTTGACCTAATTTTAGGGCCAGAATCTCGTGGATTTATTTTCGGCGTTCCTGCTGCGTATGTACTTAATAAAGGCTTTATTCCTGTTAGAAAAGCAGGAAAATTGCCGCACGATGTTGTTTCAAAATCTTACGAATTGGAGTACGGAAAGGCAACAATCGAAATTCACAAAGATGCAATTAAGCCCGGACAAAAGGTTGCTATTGTAGACGATTTGCTTGCCACAGGCGGCACTTGTAAGGCAATTTGCGAACTTGTAGAAGAAATGGGCGGAGAAGTTGTTTCCATGTCTTTCTTTATAGAGCTTTTAGCACTTGGCGGCAAAGATGTCCTTGCAGGATATGATATAAATTCAGTAGTAAAGTATTAATTATTTTTCAAATAAAAAAGGTAGCATTAATTAGCTACCTTTTTTATTTTCTATTGCACCATTGTTTTCCAAAGACCGTGCAAATTGCAATACTCATAAACCGCAACTGGCTTGTCGTCCACAAAGCAGAAATCGGCTTTTGGTGCATCTCCAGGCTTTAGGCCTTTACGCTGGCCACCTTTTTCTGTTTCTACATAAATAAATTGAATCCAGTGTGCTTCCTCCATTGGATGCTCTACCGAGCCAACAACAACACTAATTTTATCACCAGAAACAGTTACTTCTGGCAGATGCTTTTCGTTACTAGCTTCAACTGTGTTAGGAACAAGTTCCATCATTTTCTCTCCACAGCACATCATAGGAACACCATTATTTTCGATAAGTCCTAACAAGTTTTTGCAAATATTACAAATAAAAAATTTTTGATTACCTCTCATCAAAGCACCTCCTAGTAATTTATCACTCTTAGTTCAAAATAAGCTTCTGGGTGGTCACAAACAGGGCAAACTTTTGGTGCTTTTGTATTGTCTGTAATAAACCCGCAATTTCTGCAAATCCAAATACTTTTTTCTTTTTTAGAAAATACTGTTTGAGTTTCAACATTTTCTAGAAGCTTCAAATAACGCTCTTCGTGGTCTTTCTCAATTTTAGCAACCTCTTCAAAAAGGAATGCAATTTTATCAAACCCTTCTTCTTTTGCTTCTATTGCCATATTTTTGTACATATCAGTCCACTCGTAGTTTTCACCAGCAGCAGCATCTTTAAGGTTTGCAATTGTATCAGGAATACTTCCGCCATGCAAAAGTTTAAACCACATTTTTGCATGTTCCATTTCATTGTGAGCAGTTTCTAAAAAAAGTGCAGCAATTTGCTCGTAACCTTCTTTTTTAGCTTTAGAAGCATAGTATGTGTATTTATTTCTTGCTTGAGATTCGCCAGCAAATGCCGCCATCAAGTTAGCCTCTGTTCTCGTTCCTTTAAGCTCTTTCATATTATTTCCTCCTTAGTTATTTTCTTATGCAAAATTATTATCTTTTAGCAAAAAGCTGATATAAAGTTTCAACACCTGCACCTGTACCGCCTTGTTTCATAAACTCGTATTTAGGCGATTGAATGAACGAAGTACCAGCAACATCTATATGAACCCAAGGTAAATCCTGAGTAAAATGCTCCATAAACAAGCCTGCGATAATTGCACCGCAACCATCACCACTGTTTTTAACGTCTGCCATAGGCGTTTCAATCATGCCGTAATACTCGTCATGACGAGGAAGCTGCCAGTACTGCTCGCCAGTTTTCTTAGCCGCAGTTAAAAACTCTGTTAAAAATTCGTCGTTATTAGACATAACACCAGCCGTATAACTACCAAATGCCGCAACTACTGCACCTGTAAGTGTTGCAATATCCATAACACGTTTTGCACTTTCTTTTTCGATTGCATAAGTCATAGCATCGCTCATAATAAGTCTACCTTCAGCATCAGTGTTCAAAACTTCAATAGTTTTGCCAGACATAGAGTGTAAAACATCACCCGCTGTAAAACTTTCCCGAGAAATACGATTTTCTGCCATAGGAATAACCGCAATAACATTTGCTTTTACGTTATTTTTATGAAGTGCACAAATTGTAGCAAAAGCAACCGCACCACCTGCCATATCACACTTCATGTTACCCATAGAGTTGCCTGGTTTTAAATTATAGCCACCAGTGTCAAACGTTAATCCTTTCCCAATTATTGCCGTTATATCGTCTTTGTTTGCAGGGTCACCCATGTGGCGAACAACAGCAATTTTAGGCAAATTACCAGAACTTGAGCCAACTGCCCATAAAGCACCCATTTTCATTTCTTGTATATGATTTTCGTCAAGAATAGTTATATCTAAACCAATTTCTTTAGCATAAGACACCATTGACTCAGACATGAGCTTAGGAGTCATCTTACTGCCCGGCTCATTAACCATTTTTCTAGCAATTTTTATGTATTCTGCTAGGTTTTTAGTTTCTTCTAAATGGTTGTTAGATTTATCTAAATATACTACAAACCCGTTATCGTTTGTTTTTTCTTCCGATTTTTCTTCAGTTTTTTTAGATTTATAACTTACAGGAGTATCTAAATTTAAGAATGTGCCAAGCATTAAAGCCTTAGCACCATCATCACCTAAGAGGCTTTCAATTTCAGAAGTTAGTACAAGCATAGATTTGCCACCAAGCTTCTTAACTGTGTTAATAGCTGTAGCTACTGCACGCTTTACAACCAAAACGCCAACATGCTCTTTTTTGCCAAGGTTTATCGCAATTATTTGCTTTCCATCTTCATGAGCTAGAGTCGTTTTAAATGCAGCTGTACGCATTGCGTTTGTTTTTTCGTCGAACGTAAAATTAATTTTAAAATCGTACGCTTCGTTATTAAAAAATTGTATCATTGTTACCAGCCTCCAAATATTATTTTATTTAAGTATATTGCTTTTTCGTGAATTTGTCAAGAAAGTACATCATATAAATAAGTATATAAAAATCTAAAAAAGGACGAACTTTCATGACTGATTATAATAAATTTGAGCAAATCCCAGCCCCATTTGACCAAAATATAAAAATAGCAGAAACACAAACTAATTATGCAAAAGATGATTTTGATTTTGCTTTATTATTGCTTGTTTTAGTATTACTTAAATCATGATTTGTGTTAAAACAACTCACATTTCATCACAACAAATTCAGCTCCATTTTTTACATATTCGCCCTCTATCCTAAAGCCCGATTTTAGGTAGCTTTTTATTGCCCTTTTATTAAACTTGCGAACGTCTAAGTATAAATTGTTTTGAGGAAAATGTTTTTTTGCATAATCTTTAACTATCTCAATAAGCTCGTTGCCATACCCTTTTCCGCAATGTTCAGGAGATAAACCTAAGCCTAAATAAAGCTTATTTTCACGAAATTGCAACCTGAAAAATCCTATAAATACACCGTTCAAGCTTACAGACTTAAATTCGGCCTTTCGTTTGTCTTCGTCTGCCAATCCCCAGTTAGTATTTACCATCTCATTCCATGGAGGGCAGTTATATACATCATACTCATCAAAATATTTCCAAGCACATATTTGCATCGCTTGATTTTCAGTTAATTCGTTAACCAATAAACCCAATATGTTACCTCCTTAATGGAACTTTAAAGCATAGGCAAGCCAACTTTTTTATAAACCTTATTTAATGTTTTGTAAGCCATTTTGCTCGCCTTTTCGGCGTTTTGCTTAGCAAGCTCGTTAATATAGGCTTTATCTGCTTCTAGCTCTTTGTATTTTTGTTGGATAGGCCTAAGCTCTTCCACAACAGCCTCGCCAATTGTTTTCTTAAAATCGCCATAGCCCTTACCTTCAAACTCTCCTACACATTCTTCGATAGATTTTTTAGTTATAATCGAATAAATGCTTAAAAGATTGCTAACTCCCGACTTGTTTTCTTTGTCGAATCTAACCTCTGCATCCGAATCGGTAACAGCCCTTTTAATTTTGTTCATAATAATATTTGGTTCGTCTAAAATAAAGATTGTACCATTGTGGTTCTCGTCCGATTTAGACATCTTTTTCTCAGGTTCTTGCAAATTCATAATTTTGCCGCCAGTTTTAGGTATATATACTTCAGGAACTGTAAACACATCACCATAAATATGATTAAACCTGTTGGCAATATCACGGGTTAACTCTAAATGCTGTTTTTGGTCATCCCCAACAGGCACTAAATCTGCTTGAAACAACAAAATATCTGCCGCCATTAGTGCAGGATAAGTAAAAAGACCTGCGTTAATATTTTCACCTTGTTTTGTCGATTTATCTTTAAATTGCGTCATTCTTGAAAGCTCACCCATATAAGAATAGCAGTTTAAAACCCACGCAAGCTGAGTATGAGCTGGCACATGCGACTGGCAATAAATAATATTTTTTTCAGGGCAAAGACCAACTGCAAGATATGTTAAAAAAAGTGAATTGGCACTTTTTCTAAGCTCTGCTGGCTCGTTACGAACAGTAAGCGAATGTAAATCTGCAACACAATAAAGGCAATTATATTCATCTTGAAGCCTAATCCAATTTTTCACAGCCCCTAGATAGTGCCCTATATGCAAAGCACCAGTTGCTTGAATTGCGCTAAATATGGTCTTTTTCTTAACTTGTTCCATAGTTTTACCCCCTCGACACACCTTTTGCTATGTCTTTTCTATAATACATTTTTTCAAAATTAATTAGCTTTGCCGCTTCGTAAACATCTTGGCGAGCAGATTCTATATTTTCAGAAATTGCAACCACGCCTAAAACTCTGCCACCATTTGTTACAATTTTTTCACCTTTAAATTCTGTTCCTGCGTGGAAAACTGTGATATTTTGCATGTTTTTAAGATTTTCACCAAATTCAATAGCATGTCCTTTTTCGTAATTTTCAGGATACCCACCAGATGCCAAAACAAGGCAAGCCGCCTCTTGGATTTTCCAAGAAACCATAGAAGGTTCAAGCCTTTCTTCATAAACTGCAAGCATTATTTCGAGTAAGTCAGAATCAAGGCGTGATAAAACTACTTGAGTTTCAGGGTCGCCAAATCTTGCGTTGTACTCAATAACCTTTGGCCCTTCATTCGTTAAAATAAGACCAAAATAAAGCGTTCCTTTAAACTTTCTGCCTTCGCTTTTTAGATTTTTTATTGTTGGCATAAAAATTGTTTCCATGCAAACCTTTGCCATAGCCTCATCATACAAATAACTTGGCGAATAAGAACCCATTCCGCCAGTGTTAAGCCCTAAATCGCTGTCTTGAGCTTTTTTATAATCCTGTGCACTTACCATTGGAACAATCATTTCACCATCACAAAACGCCAAAACAGTAACTTCTGTTCCAACAAGAAACTCTTCAATAACAACCGAGTTGGCAGCAGAACCAAATTTTTTATTTAACATCATTTCACTTAGGGCATTAGTAGCTTCGGTTTCATTATTTGCTATAATAACACCTTTTCCAAGTGCCAGCCCATCAGCTTTTATAACACAAGGAAATTTGCCGTTTTTAACGTATTTCAACGCATCTTCATACTCATCAAAAGTTTCATATGATGCAGTAGGAATATTATGCCTTTTCATAAATTCTTTAGAAAAAGCCTTGCTACTTTCGATAATTGCAGCGTTTCGCCTTGGCCCATAAACTTTAAGCCCCGCTTCTAAAAATGCATCCGCCGTACCAAGAGCTAAAGAATCTTCAGGGCCTATAATAGTAAAATCAATATCATTTTCTTTAGCAAATGCTAAAAGCCCGTCAACATCCGTTGCCTTAATATCAACGCATTTAGCTATTTCTGAAATACCTGCATTTCCCGGTGCACAAAAAATTTCTTTGCATTTTTTAGATTGATTTAGCTTCCAAATAATTGCATGCTCTCTTCCACCACTACCTATAACTAAAACTCTCATTGAAAATTCCTCCTATAAATTCAAATTTTATTTTCTTCAAAAAGTTTAATAACTTTTGGCAAAATAACGCTTTCAGCCTCATCCATAACTCTTTTTTGAAGAGTTTCTGGCGTATCATCATCCATCACTACAACTGACTTCTGCATTATAATTGCCCCAGTATCAATGCCTTCATCAACAAAATGAACCGTTGCACCTGTAGTTTTGACGCCTGCTTTTAAAACTTCTTCATGAACTTTAAGGCCGTAAAAACCTTTGCCGCAAAAATCTGGAATTAATGAAGGATGCACATTTATAATCCTATTTTTAAACGCTTGTGCAAATTCTTCACCCAAAATCGTTAAATAACCCGCAGTTATAATAAGCTCTGCTCCAGATTCTTTAACAGCCAAAACCATTGCCTTTGTAAAACCTTCAATACTTTTAAACTTTTTAGGACTTATAATTTCGCTTGCAATTCCATGATTTTTCGCCCGCTCTAGGGCGTAAATATTAGAACGAGATGCAATAACCTTAACAATTTCGCAGTTTAGGTATCCATCAGCTATCTTATCTATGATTGTTTGTAGGTTAGAGCCGCCACCTGAAACTAAAACAGCAATTTTTAGCATATATCTATCCCTGAGCCTTTCCTAACTTTGCCAATTATATAAGCCTCTTCGCCTAATAATTTAAGCTCTTCCATAAGCTTTACAGAGTTCTCTTCAGAAACAGCCATAACCATGCCAATGCCCATATTAAATGTTTTATACATGTTTTCACGGCTTATGCTGCCCTTTTCTTCTATAAGCTTAAAAATCGGCGAAACATCAAAAACACCATCAAAAATATTAATACCAAGGCCTGAATTTTCTGGAAGCATACGCGGAATATTTTCAATAAATCCACCGCCTGTTATGTTGCTTATTCCCTTAACATTTACTTTTTTAATAACTTCGAGAACAGGTTTAACAAATATCTTTGTAGGCTTTAAAAGTTCTTCGCCCAAAGTGCAGCCAAGACTTTCGACATACTCGTTTATATTACTTTCTGACGGATTTAAAACCTTGCGAACAAGCGAGTACCCATTAGAATGAAGCCCGCTTGACTTAATGCCCACAAGATCATCACCCGCTTTTATCTGGCTACCGTCGATCATGTCTTTTTTATCAACAATGCCAACAGCAAAGCCCGCAACATCGTACTCCCCATCATGATAAAGCCCAGGCATTTCAGCCGTTTCGCCACCGATAAGTGAAGCATTACTCATAACACAACCATCAGCTATACCTTTAACAATATCTGCAATTTTTTCAGGAACATTTTTATCACAAGCTATGTAATCTAAAAAATATAATGGTTCTGCACCAACGCAAATAATATCGTTCACGCACATTGCAACACAGTCGATCCCAACTGTATCGTGCTTATCCATCAAAAACGCTATTTTTAGTTTTGTTCCGATACCGTCTGTTCCAGAAACCAAAACAGGCTCTTCCATATCTTTAGCTTTCTTAATAGAAAACATGCCTCCAAAACCACCAAGACCTCCAATAACCTCTGGCCTAAGTGTTTTCTTAACATGCTCCTTCATAAGTTCGACCGATTTATAGCCCGCCTCTACATCTACCCCTGCCGATTTGTAATCAAAACTCATAAAAACCACTCCTATTCTAAATTATTTAAGAATTCTAACCATTCGTCTACCATTTCTTGAAGAGTAATACCATAAACATTTTCAAAATTATCTATATCAAAATAAACTTGCGAAAATTTTTCTAACCCATAGGTTTTTATTAAGTATATCGTAAAAGATTCTGCTGTTGCGTACGTAGAAAGCTCCAATATAAAGAGCCTACTTGATGATGGATATAACTCTTCTATAAGTCCACCGCTACTATAAGGCAGCCTTCCTAAACTTTCCATGCTACGTATTAGTATATTTGCATTAGCATGTACCGAATTAAAAATATCTACAGACCTTCCTCTAATCTCTATATCATAATATCTAAATATAAAGTTTGCCATTCCCTCATCAAACGGATAAAATGGCTCACTAATCCGACCTGTTACAACATGCCATGCCTCGTGCATTCTAATTTCAAAGCCCATTGTGTCATATTCTAGCATAACAGCTTGTTCAGGTCTAGCAAAAGCTCTAAATTCACCTGCTTGAGGAGATAAAAATATTTCAAAATCAACAGGCCTATCATCAACTTCAAACCCCATGTTTCTGTGAAAATCTTTTATATATAAAATTTCTTCGTTGCCTGATTTAGAAAAATCTATAAGATTAGAAATAGTGCGGCGTGCAATAAACCTATCGCTAAGAAACGTAAAATTGCTATGTTCAAGATTGATTTGAACAGTAAACCCTCGAGGTTCATGGCTCCTAGGCAAAAACCTTACCGCTGTTAGTAATTCTTTTCCTGAAAATTTGTAAAAATGCTCTCTTAATATTTCATTTGAGTCAATCTCGCTTGTTCTTATATACGCCAAAATAACATCCTCTAACAGCGAATTATCATAAAGCCAGCTAACAAAATAGTATGAAAGGAGCACTGCTTGCTGGTGTCTTTCCTGCCCCCAATTATCAGGCGTGAAATATCTATCGCCAAAATCGGCTAAAATTTTTGCTGTGTTGCCCGTGATGTTTATAAGCCCAACTTTTTGCATAGCAAACGTTTCAATCCCACTTGCAAGCCAAACTGGTATCCGAGAATGACTAAGAGCATGAACCAGCCAACCGCTCGTATTTATGTAGCCATAGTCTATCGTGAGTGAAGTTCTTGAAAATGAGTGCCTAAAATTTTCAACAAGTGCAATCCCTAGCCCTCTATGTTCTAGCTCAAACTTATCTCTTAAAATGTCAATAAGCAATGCGTTTATTTCTTCAAATTCTATATCATTAAAAGCTGTTTCTATGGCTATGTTTTCAACAGGTTGAATTGTATCAACAATTAAATCTTCTTCATTACAGCTAGATAAAAATAAGCTCAAGATCAAAATTGGTAATAATTTATACAATTTCATGACTATATCACCACCACACTAAAATTTCTCTTCTAAAAACTCTAGCCATCTATCAATCATTTCTTGAAGAGTAATACCGTAAACATTTTCAAAATTTTCTATATGAAAATAAACTTGCGAAAATTTTTCTTTACCATGTGTTTCTAGTAGATATATTGTAAAAGATTCTGCCGTTATATATGTGGAAAGCTCCATTATAAAGTTTGGCAAAAACTGTGGATAAATGCCTTCTATAAATCCGCCTTGGCTGAAGTGTGGAGGTCGTTCTGCGTTTCTATATGGCATCCATGTTCTTGCCATACGGTGTACTGTGTTAAAAATATCAGTAGAGCTGCCCTCGTTCTCTATTCTATAATACTTCCAAATAGCTTCGGCCATCCCTTCGTTGAATGGGTAAAACGGAAAACCAACCATTCTATCATCCCTCATACCGTATCTTCCCGTTATTACATGCCAAAACTCATGCATTAATAACTCCCAGCTAACAAAATCTATATGATTTATAGTTATCCTTGTTCCACCATAACCCCAAGCCTCGCTATTTCGCCTAGTAAAGAATACATCAACAATAATTTTCGTATCACAAACGTCAAACCCCATAGCTCTATGAAAATCGTTAATAAAAGCTACGCCACTTTCAGTCGACTCTGCATAATTTATAAGAAAATCTATTGCACGAGTTATATTAAATCTATCTGAAATAAACCGATATTCTGCATGTTCAAGAGTTATATAAATTGCATATGACATATGTTCCGTGCTAAGCGAGTGTGGAATAATTGAACTATACCTTATTTTTAAACTAACTCTTGTATCTAAGCTAAGACCTGAAAAATTGTAAAAATGCCGTCCTGCCATTTCATTAGCAAGTCTTGTATTATTATCTATGTACAAAGAAACAAGCTCTTGTAAATTTGAATTTTCTTGCAAGTATCTAACAAACTTGTATGATATAATTATAGCCTGCTTATGCTCCTCGCTTCCCCAGTCATGAGGTGTAAAATATTTATCGCCAAAATTGTCTAAAAATTCTACTTTATCGCCCGAAATAGTTACAAGCCCAGCTTGACTCATTGCGTAAATTTCAATCCCACTAGAGAGCCAAAGAGGTATACGCTCTCGGCTTAAAGAATGAACTACCCAGCCATTTGTACTCATGCTATTATAGTCTATAGAGGCTCGCCAACCAATAAATTCGTATCTTCCATTTTCAGCTGGCAAAAATTCAACATGTGCATTTAAACTTGGAAATTCATCGTTAATTATATTAACCAAAAGCTCTGTTTTTTGTTCAAAGGTTAGCTCTTCGAAAGTGTTTTCTATAACGGCACTTTCTAGAGTATTTATATAATCGCTTTCTACGTAACACCCAGCTAAAAACAAGCTTAAAGTCAAAATTAGTAATACCTTGTATAGCTTCATTCCTACTCCTCCACTACACTAAAATTATCTCTCAAAAACTCTAGCCATTCATCCACCATTTCGTGAAGAGTAGTGCCATAAACATTTTTAAAATTATCTACATCAAAATATACTTCAAAAAAAGACTCTATACTATAATTTTCAATCAAGTACAAAACAAACGATTGGCTTGTTATATATGTTGCTAAAACTGGTATAAACATATGGTGCGATTCATTATAAAACTCTTCTTCAAGTCCACCAAGAAGAAACGGCACACGCTCATTAAGGTCTCTCTCTGTATACATTCTAAGTGCATTTTGATGTACCCTTGGTATTAGTAAGTCTGGATTAACGCCTTTAACTTCTATTTGATAAAACTGCCACATAGCATCGGCCATGCCCTCTTCAAATGGATAAAACGGCATAGCTATACGCCTGCTTATAACATGCGAAGCTTCATGTATATAAACACCATAGCCGTGATGCATTCCAAAAACCGTAACCCTTTCACCGCCTACTGCAGCAAATCGGCTTGGCCTTACTCTATAAATATCATAGATTATTCTACTTTCGTCAAAAGTAAATCCTCGGTCCCTGTAAAAATTTTTGGTGAATAATATGAGGCTTTCAATAGGTTCTAAATAACTTATCAAATTATCTATCGGAGTATTTCTCGTTCTAAATTCGCTAACAATAAACCTATAATCGCCATGCTCCCAAACAATATTTATTGTAAAGCCGTATTCGTTTTCTTGGCCATAATCTGGCCAAAGGCTAATCGCCGTTTCTAAAGTTCTACCTGCAGAAAAATTATAATAATGCTCTTCGGCTAAGCGATTGGCAACTTCTCTATCTCCAGTTAAGTATAAATCCAGCAAACCTGTTAAGTATAAATTTTCATGCAAATATTTCACAAAATTGTATGATAGATTTATCGCCTGAGCATGCCTTCTGTGTACCCAATTGCATACTGTGAAATATCTATCCCCAAAATTATCAAAAAATACTAAATTATTATACGGTGATTCACCTATACCTGCAATATTTTTTGCAAAAATTTCGATCCCGCTTGAAAGCCAAATAGGTATACGTCCATCGCTTAAAGCATGTACCATCCATCCACTTTGGTGATTCACCAAAGGATTTATCCAAACTTCACCATCATAAAATTTATATTCTCTGTCAGATGTTAGCGAAAATGTTATGTTAGGATTTACAAGCGAAAATTCGCTCTCCAAAATATCTATCATCGCATTTTTATACTCTATAAATTCTGCTTCCGACATGCCTGATTCACCTGAATCTGAACAAGCCACTAAAAACAGGCTGAAAAATATCATTATAGCAAATTTACGCATAGTGTACCTCCTAGTTTAAGGCTTTAAAAACTTATTCATCCAATTTGTAATTTCTTCAAGCCTTTTCATACGGTTTTTAGGCTTTCCACTTCTCGAAAGGTCATGATTTTCGCCATGGAACAAGCACATCCTAGTTTCTACCCCAAACATTTTAAGTGCCGTAAAAAATTGAAAAGCATCTGCCATGTAGCAACGATAATCTTGGTCTGAATGGATAAAAAGCAGTGGTGTTTTAACTTTATCAGCATCTTTAAGCGGCGACTTTTGCCAAAACGTATCTACATCCTGCCAAGGAGTTGTACCCATTTGCGATAAGTTGTGATAATAGCCAATATCAGTTGTTAAGCACTTACTTACAAAATTTGAAATACTTCTTTGAGTAGCTGCAACCTTAAACCTGTCTGTTCGTCCAACAATCCAGTTTGTCATAAGTCCGCCATAAGAACCACCTGTAACGCCAAGCCTTTTTCTATCTATATTCTCATAAAGCTCTAATACTTTATCTGTAAAATCCATTATGTCGTTATAGTCTAAAACGCCGTACTTTTCAGCATTTATAGATGCAAATTCTGAACCTTTTCCACAAGACCCTCTTGGGTTTGTAAAAAACACAAAATAACCTTCATTTGCCCAGAGCTGCATTTCGTGCATTAAAACATCTCCATATAAAACTTTTGGTCCACCATGAATATCTAAAATTGCGGGGTATTTCTTAGCTTCATCATAATTTGCAGGCTTAATAACAAAACCATCAAGCTCTATGCCATCTCTATTTTTAAATGTAAAATGCTCTGGATAGCTAACGTTATGATTTTCAAGCCAGCATTTGTTAAATCCCGAAACAGCTGTTTCTTTGCCATTTTCAAGCAAATAGATTTCTTGCAAACCCTTGTTTCTAGTGCCTATAAAAACAATTCTACTGCCCGCAATATCAAAACAGTCAATATCGCCCGATACTTCTTCAGAAACCCTTATTTCTACACCATCCATATCAAGCTTAAAAATATACGAACTGTATCCTCTTGAAGAAATATAATAAATGTCATTGCCAACAACCTTTAAAGATTGTCCCCCGCCAAAACGGCAATCGCTACCAACAACACTGCCAAGGCTTATATCTAAATTAGTAAACTCTTGTGGTTTTCCACCATCTAAAGAAACCTTATGCCACTTAGAATTTTTGCAAGAATCTCTTTCAGATGACAAAATGCCGAAAAACACAATTTGGTTGTCAATAATCTCAGTTGTGCTTATCATATAGTCACTATCGAGCTTAATTCGTTTGTCGGTATTAGTTTCAACGTCGAAAATATGCACTTCTGATTTTAACTCCATCATATCAGTATATTCTGTGCCGTGATAAATCGCTCTGTTAGCTACTTTATCGTATTTAAATGCCGAAACATTCATAAATTCTGGGCTTATAGCAGTTTGGGTATTTGCTTCAGTATCAATCAAGTAAAGCCTTGTTCTCTTCTTATTTATAACGCCTTGCCCGTTAGCCCAAAATGGAATTTCATCAAAAACAGTAAATGCCGAACGCTCTTCTTTGGCGTTTTTAAAGGCTTTTTCGCGTTCTTCTAATGTCATTAAAGACGTATCGCCAATGCTATGATCATAGCTTGCAAGTGCTAAGTAT